>Ga0056128_1002635_pt1 | contig 21430 bp, 13 predicted proteins | sample WorMetLIZISLAND2_FD_71113 | JGI IMG/M metagenome (GOLD analysis project Ga0056128, IMG submission 71113) | Marine gutless worms symbiont microbial communities from Max Planck institute for Marine Microbiology, Germany - Olavius geniculatus... ... | reverse complement strand
CGCCATATGCATAGCCCCATCTAAGGTTACCCAAATGATTTTTGCTGTTTTAGAGGACTGATATCATCACATCGTCCTTACACACAGTTGTAAATTGGTAAGTTTTTTACATATATAATAAAAATATCAACTATAGGCCTATACCGACGACTAAATTACAGCTGCCCTGCTGACAATAATTCGTTATTCTAAACTGTGACCCATAACAACAACTTATACTCCATGCATTAAAGTACAAAATGTCTAACGGCTACACTGCTATTTGTGCTGATGACTTTCTTGCAGGAATACTTTCATTTATTCTCTCATCATTTAGTAACCCCGACTGACCTTTCTATTAATGCATATAACTCAAACGCAAAAAAACTAAATTCAGTTTATAATATCCATTTTAAACACGATCACCACGTCGGTGATGACCTTGGACGGCGAAGACAATCAGCGTTTGAACTGTGGAACTATTGAGAATTGTTGTGGTACTATACCTGTTGAACTTTTTTTGAATGCTGCAGGGAGCCCATTAAATTTGAGTGGCAGATCGTATGCGGGGTCGGGAAAACAACTATAAGGAGGTTTAACCTTTAACCCCCGTTTAACCCTCATGAGAATTCAAACACGGCATGCTATCTGATGACGTTCTTGCGGACGTGTTGTATGCGCTCGACGACGACTCGGTTGGAAGAGTCGATGCCTACGAGAGCAGTCGGATCGTCGACCACTTCACCCTTGAAGAAGCCTCGACGCAGCGCGTCAGCGGCGAAGACATGCTCACTGGTGACGTTGTTGATGTAGCAACCTGTCTTGAGGTCGACCAAGCCGCGACGAATCGCCTCCGTGAACGGCACCGGACGTCGCATCAACTATACCCGTCCCAGCACACATTGTTGCAGAAAATGTGTTACACTTACAAAGAAAAAAATGGAGAGGTTTTTAAAGTAAGCAATGAAGATGAGTGCGTATTTCATCGCCATCAATCATCATGTTTCTTTATTGTATACTGTACAGTTTTGACAAAATGTAAAAATTTGCGGTGGCATAGGCCTACGCAAAAAATTGACTAAGCCTAGCCTATACAAATAACATGGAAAGTTACTAAGGCCTAATATCACAGAAATGAGAAACGACTAGAATTTAAATAAAACTATATAACTTGTAGGCCTAATAACGAAAGTCTAGTCTCCATAGCCTAGCTAACAAGAACGGCGAAGAAACATGCAATCAGGTGGCTCACCTGGTCGACGACGAAGCCAATGGCGTAGGTCTTCATGTCATAGGTGGGTTCAAACGCTGCTATTCCGGCGGCGTCATCAAAACTAGCTTGAACGAATCCTCTCTCAGCAGCATCGTCCAGCGACATTTGTTCACCAGTCGCAGTGCTGATGAAGGTACCGGCTTCCTCGTTCAGACAACCCACCTCACGAGCCTATACATTACATGCATGGACCATCATAACCGTTTGGGTCCAAAATGCGTACAGGAAAAACAAAAATGTATTGAAATGAAAGCTTTGCAAATTTGTGCAGATTAGTAAGCTACAGTTCATGTTTGAGTTCATTATATATTTTTTATTTCAATCAATCAGGCAACGTAATCCATATAAAACAAACATGGACAAAGCATACATACAAACAGTTAATTATTCGCGGTGACTATTTGACCGGCAGCCGGTCAAATAGCCGACAGGCTATATGACCGGTTAGAAAGACAAATCGCAGTTGCTCTTTAGCGAATAACATGAAATAAGGCTTAGAGTATACGCGCTACTAGCTAGAATTAGCGTGAATATTATGGTGTAGTGTTTATGGCTTAGAATTAAGGTTAGGGTTTGGATTTAGATTAGGGTTAGCGTTTTTAAAAGATTTATGTGACATTGCTGAATACCAAAAATTAGCGTACAATATGGATGGTAAATTCGATATTCCGGCAGGCAAGCAAAATCTTGCCGACTGCACCGTGATAGCCAGGCTGCTTGCTAAGCTTGAGGTGCTAGTTGGCTGACTGGCGGATCCCTGATACCGTACTTGCTACGGTCGAGGTCGTCAGTTGCTCGGCTGCCGCCGTTCCTGCGGCGGTACGACGAACACCCACAACATCGACACAACTAAGACACAGTCTTAACCGGTATCTATGAGCACCACTGCTTGTACGTACTGGCTAAGACTGTTCAAGGCGATGACAGTCGGTATAAATATTTGATCGGTCATGACCGATCAACCGGTCTTGACTGGGCGCCTTTGACCTGTGACAAAATTTGACCGGTCACATAGCCTGTAGGATATTAGACCGGCTGCCGGTCAAATATCCTGTGCCTTAATTATTACTTAATCAAATCTCGATTGATTCGAGTAGCCTAATTATTATTTTGTAATCAGTAGTTAACGCAACGCAACACAAGACGATGTGAATAATTTCTCATTTATTTTTCAACCGCTTTCGGTAGATGGCTCCACGCAGCTGTCAAGACAGGGGCGCGTTAAGTTACTCAGCACTGTCGACAGCGCTGTCGGCAGCAAGAAATTTAACTGCCCAAAAACGACAGCGCTGTCGCTAGCAAAGAAAGCACTGTCGTTTTTTTGGCCGTTAAATTTCTTGCTGCCGACAGCCCTGAGTAACTCATCGCGCTCCAGGTTTCAACCTGCTCACTACAATGACACGGAAGCACTTTACGTCGAGACCAAAGTATCCGATATTCACCCACAATGAACTGCAGTTATTAACATCATCACAACCAAGAACAGAGTAAAAGATCAGGTAGATGAATCAAAATCATGCACTTTGAGAAAGACTACAGGCCGGTTAACGGTACGTCGGTAAGCCCTAGGCTACTTCAAAACCCAAACCGAGATCATCATCACAAAGGCCTTTTCCCTCTAGGACAAATAGAGTGACGACGGTGTAGGTGACTTTACAGTGAATTCGTGAATCAATGATTAAAATATTGTGTACTTCAAAAGCTACTGCTTCACTTAGATAGGCTTTAAGGTTAAGGCTAGGGTTAAGGTTAGCGACCACTAACCATAATACTAACGATAATTTGCAATCATTTCATGAATTCACATCAAAATATGATTATAGGCTATACCTCGTCAGTAGAGAGCAGTCGGCCGGTTCGTGTATCCATGACACCGGTGATCAGGTACTCATGGGTGTCAATCTGCGTGACAATCGTCATCAGGCCGATAGTTTGACATTTCTCCGGAGTCCTTGTAGTTGTGACGTGGTCGACCATGATGCGTCCGTCGTTCATCGCCGTCTCTATAGCTACCGCCTCACCGGTCTTTGGGTTCACGTACTCGCCGCTGCTGCGGTTGATGATGCCATTCGACAACGCCTAAGATGCAGAGACACGGAATTACTGTACAGCCAATATTATATGCATGCGAAGTGCATAATTATGAAGACAAGGCTAAAGCTGAAGGCAACAAGTAGGCCTAGCACAAACAAAAAAGTTCGTAAACGTTAAACAAAAAGTGTCCGTAAAATGTTCTGCACCCTAGAACATAAAAACTGGACATTACGTAATCGTTGATAACTTTGTCACAAAGCTGGCGTGAAAAATTCTTGAACTGACAACAGACTGTCAACTTTTGTGCCTTCTTATAGACTAAACCTATGGCTATATTGTACAAAGCATCTCTGCAACAGCCAGATTTCTTGTAAAAAAATTTCAAACGATATGATAATTTTAAATGCTAACTGACGTGTGCTGTGTACTATGTCTAAGCGTATGAACATGGGTACAAGTCTGTTTTTTTTTCGTATAGGCCTATATTAATTAACTACCAACATTGTTTGTGTATGTAACCTCTTTGACGGAAAGGTGAAGTCCGTTTCGTGGATCAACGATGGCGCGGATGTAGAACCGGCGTTTCTCCTCGTGCGAGCTGATGTTGAGTTGCTCCGAGTCGACGGCCTGGCTGCTGACGCTGCGACTCAGGCTGCGGTGCAGTGCCGACGCAGGCGATAGCGGGGAGGCCGGCGACGGAGATCGCAATCCGAGTCTTTCGTCGATTCTCAGCAGCTTCGACATATCAAGTCTAGTTGATCCGGACGCCCAGGATTCTTCAGTCGTTGAGCCGTGGTCGTGTAACGCGGAGTCCGCTTCGTCTCGGATGCGTTTTGACCAATCCGGCCCCGACTCTTCGCGCAAATTCTTCTCGCGCCAGGATTCCGTAGAAGTCTCGGTGGTGGTGATGATGTTCCTCTGACCCCACTCCTCCCACCCAGAATCCGACCACTCCTTGTCAGGTTCTGTATCGCGAACGTTCGTGTCTCGGGAGGACTCCGTCTCCGTGGTGGTAGTGACTACGGTTGTTTGAACCAGTGAGCGTTGTTGCTCCTCCAGATCATCACGTCTGATGTCTGGTGGCTGCCGGTGGGTGTCCCTCGTCAGGGAAGTGTCGACAGTGAGGATATCTCTACTTCGCTGTTCGGCGTCCTTTCTTCGCCGTTCATCTTCAGTGTTCACCTGAACGGTCTCCTCCTGCACCGTGGTCTTCTCCGACGTCAACTTCACCTCGTAGTACCTGCGGGCAGTAAACGAAAATTATACAAATATTCCTTTCAATTTTTTTGAGATCTGAAACGTTAAAAAATGACTGTCGGAAGGATGCAATCAAAAATGAAGATCAAACGCCAAGAGTCATTGTTCCCGGACAGATGTCCAGATAAATCACTGGTCCATTTTCTAAACTGAACACTGTTTGAACCGCAAACGAATACAGGAAAGTTTATAAAATTGAAAACGAACAGCCTGTGAAAATACATAGCAAATGTGACAAGAAGAATCCGTCGGGCCTCTGAATCTAACAGGAAAGTGCACACTATGACCACACTAACATGGTGCAAACTGGAGTTATGTTTTATCACCTTCGCCAAAGGTCTCAGGATCAGGGTTTTAGGGTTAGTCGACTAATGTCAGCCGAATTACTCAATATGTTGTAAACGGATTTTGACAAAACTTAATGGAAGGGTTGCCATAACTTGAGAAAAAATATTTTGATTTTCTTGGCGATCCGATTCTATCACTCTAGTTTTACTGAGTACATGACGATGCTGTACCACTGCTGTAGTTTTTAAAAAGTAAGTAACTACGAATCAGTTGACCGGCATTTCTTGTGTTGGTCGGCCAGTAGGTCTGGGTCCCACTGCAGAACAAGTTGCATTGGCCGAACACTGGATTCTCTCACTTCTTGACGAAATAGTCGCCATTGTTTCTTGAATGCCTGCAACAATTTCACGTCAAAATTATTTAGGCCTACTTTTGGTGGCGCAATCTAACGTTTTATACTTTGCTGTCAAATTTTACCGACTTTGATTTTTAACTGAAGTAGGCTTATTAGAGAACGAAAACACGAAACGAAAGTATGTGATCTATGAATAGGCACTATACAATTCAAAAAATTAAAAAGTAAGTTTACTAGGACGTAAATTATGCAAATCGATATCATAATAAAGTAAAAAAAATTTGTTATATATACGTTTATTCACCACTCAGGTAGTAAAAATGAAATGACAGACAGATAGACAGGTAGGCAGACATACAGATAGGCTGACAGATAAATGTTCAAGTCAATAAAGATATACATGCACATAAAATAAAAATAAACTAACCAATGAAATTAAAATAGAATAAAAGCAAATTTATCGACCATCACACACATACTGAAACTTAGCAAATACATCAAAACGCAATGGACTACAATCTAAAATGTCATATTCGTTGCACAATTTTTTATACCCATTGCTCGGCCGACACCATGACAAACACTGACAAATCACTTGATTCCTACTGTTAAAAAGTCTATTTAACAACTTTAACCTATTTAACTGAACAATTCTCACCTAAAATCTAACTGCTCACAATGTTATACGTAAATGTAAATTAAACAATACAGTATAACTTTATTTGTGAATTTATTTTATCCAAATCAAAAATAATTGTCACATTTTTATTTTCTCAGCATACTAACGCCAAGTATAGTTTTTCGCTGAGGTAAACAAATATAAAATTGAAATAATGTCGTTCAGGTCTGCAATTTTTACTCTGAAAACAATTAAAAATCACAGACGCACCTGATAAGTCAATACCGCTTTGTCGACGTTGACAACATTTGTAATCATTGATTCAAGATCTGAAACATGCGCAAAATATTTAAGCATTTACTATGCTAGTAAAACGTTTTTAATATTTAAATACTTTTTTTATAAAACTCTGATGTAATTCTGGAGCGACGTGAAGTGTACTCGATGTAACAAATTAAGAGATACTGACTGGTATATTTCAAACATTAAATAACAAGACAAAGTTTTCTGAATCTTTAGCTAATCGACGTAACTTTTCACACCAAAATCTTGCACTCGGCAAAAATAACCGACTGCAAATAAAGCACCTAACCCACACGTTAGCAAGCGAGGATGTAGGTCTAACTCTGACGTTTAATGTTTTAAACTGAAAATTAGCACTAAACGTTTGGCAGAACGTTTACATCAACTACGCTTTTTTGCTTTCGAGTTGTCAGGAGCCTGCACGGAACAGACAAGCAAACAGACGCACACGAACAAGCAAGATCAAAAATGCGGCCAATTAAAACGGCTACATAATTATCAACCATTATTCGTCGAAATATCTCGGCAGTCACGAAGTAAACAAAGTTATTTTACCGGCATCTTTGCGCGAGAGCAATTCGTTCTCAACATTAGCAAGCGTCCGATGCAGGCGCCCGTACTCAAGTCCGTTGACATTCAGGTCTCTGCTGAGAGCGTCGGCGATACGCTGCAGTCTCCTGGATACACGCTCTTCCCACTTGTCACTTGACGCCGCCCGGTGTGACTGTATGTGACAGCAATAGAGTAAGTCTAATTAGCCTAGGCCATGTATCATTATCAACTAATTATGGAAACGGGTAAGTCGGCTGCAGACACAATCTGAGTTAATTGATTATTCACGCGAAAGGTTAAGACGAATGTTAATGCATCACACCAGTTTGGCAAATATGTGAAACTATTAACAGACGTATAGGTTAACAGTTTCATTTCTTTCGGTTTAGCCTACTTTAAGCTTAGCACACGGTACGCGACGTTTAGTTTTTTTGGGCCGACCGCTAAGCTATAAGCTTAAAGATCGGCCTTTTGTCGTGGTTGTTGTCTGTCGTCCGTCTGTCACGAATGTACTGTGGCTAAACGGTGCAAAATAGAGAAGTTGCTATTGATCACTAATAGGAAGTCGCATAGTGGCTTTCAAATTAGGCCTACTTGCGAATCATCGACCTTGGATGACATGCAATGTCAGTGACAACCAGTACGGTCGGCCCCACCCTAGCGACAGCTGTGCTTCTTGTTTTTATTCTTGCATAGCAGCTCTGCAGCATGTACCGGCACGTAGGTAAACAATGCACATATGTCTAACTTCGGTACAGCGATGTATCGAAGCTAGTCAAAGACAGTTGTTTTGACAAGCTGTGATGGATAATATGCTGCTGAGTTCATTCGTGATATAACAGTAGTCAAGGACAGACGGACAGAGAGATAGAAAGCAAACATCAGAAATTTCGTTCTTCCTCGCAACAAACTACAACTCACGATGGCGCTGTATTGTATTTTTCTGTTACGTATACGTGATAAAGGCATTAATGGTCGCTTAGCGAAATATAATGTACATCATCACTTAATCATGTGATGAATCCCTTAGCAGATGTATAATTAATTATTAAACATAATGAACTGCTATTTTAGGCAAAATCGCTTTTTGTAGCGCATGAGGCGATTCCGCCTATTCCTACATATTTCTCTGTAGCGTGGTCTGTCTGTCTGTCTCTCTGCCTGTCGTCTGTCATATTTATCCATCTTCTTTAATCATCTGATGGATGTAGATGCCATTTGGCAGTTACACTTCTGGTGTTTAGTGATACATTGTTTTCAGATAGGAAATGATAAATTAAGAAGTCAAAAACCCCACAGAAAAAAACATTGCAGCCAAAACCGTTAGTCCTATGCTACCACCTGGCGAATGCAAACATGAAAAACAATTCCGCTTTTTACCAACTTACTTTGGTTTTAAGACGCGCCTGGTGTTTCCATACACCTTGTTAAGGTGTGCACGCCGTATACGGTACTTATTGACTATAGGCTACTGCTCGAGCCGAGCGTAGCTGAATACATTATTGATCCTCCAAATAAATAGCGCTGCCAAGACACGACGACAGTGAATCGCTGAATCGTTGCATATCTAAAGAACGCTATAGCAGGTGAAGTGTTCTTAACAGTGTTTCATACACAATATACGTAAAGTTTGTTTTAACTCACTCACTTGATGCTATCTATGCAGATACTGACTTGTGCAGCATTAAGACTTAAACTACGGTAAGAAAATATATTATTAATAAAAACAAAGCTATTGTTTTTACATTAGGCTTATTTTAGCGGCTTATTTACATTTTTTCTGTATATAATAATGACAATACAAAAAGATAGTAGCATAAACACAATCGACATTATTTAGCAGCAGTTTGGTCGATAAACAAGCGAGTGCAGTAACAATAGTTATGAAGTATTGATAATCACCCAGAATGTTAAGAGATCGTTTGCTGAGAGAATGAGCGAAGAATTTAAGCACGACTTGAGTCTTTTGTCGAAGTCCGCCCAACACATCAGCAGATACAGTTGTAGTCTACATACACGTACATCATACAACACCGTGGTGAGAATGATGAGAATGATGAGAATGATGGGATGATGATAATGATAAAAACCACAATAGAACTAATAATACAATATTAATGTTTCTGCGGTAAAAAAATTACCTAGTTTATAATTTCAACATTTTGCATGCACACAGTGATAGGCTTAGTCGCAAGCCAAAACTAGGCCAAAAAATCACGAAACGACATTTGTGTTAGCTTCATAATAAACAGATGACTTTCCATTCTCCTACGTTTATGTTATGGACATTGACAAAACACGAAACTGTAACCGAATATGACCATACGATGCATTAACGTTGGAGACGCACAGGCAGACGGACAGACACTTATGGTGATTGAGTGATGATGTATACTCAATATTTCGAGAGAAAATTTGAAGCTACACTGTATATGCTGTACTACTGGATACAGTTCTTTACACAAGTTATCTGTCTTATCTGTCAGTGCATTGGCCGACATCAGAAAGCACGGTGCTGATTGGGAGTCTTTAAACTGTTAAAGTTTTGACGGTGCCATGCCTAGAAAAAAAGAAAGAAACTATGTGTTCGTGTCTTAAGTGTGCATGCGTATACATCGTTGCTGCTCGTATAATTGGATATTTTTGTCCGCTGTTTTCGAGCACAGAGCACACGCAAATGCGACGTCGTATCGCATTCATTGTCTGGTGCACACAGACCTACAGCCTGTAAGATCAAGCATATAGACCCAGGGTGGGTGCCAAGCTTTTTGTACGATATATGCAGCGGTCACGCATGTTTCGCTCTGATTACCTCCGTATAGACTCTATTCACGCCGTGTGACTGTGTGTTTTCTGTCGTAGCCAATACACGCATAACACGTTGAAACATTATGCTACGTGTATACTCGTATTGTGGTGTCTATGCGGGTAGCTTTTTCTGCACGTATAGCCCGCGTGCACGAATTGATCGGTGAAATTGATCTGTCATTAGTCTAGTGCAAGTGCATGGTTCGATCAGCTTCGTAAGTGCAGAACGGTCGCAACGATTTTGTTTTTTATCGAAACGATCTACGAAAGACCATATAGGTCTAACAACGATTATCGACGATGACTCCTCCGCATTAGCTATAGTGCGTACCCTAACTTTACCGCAATGCTTTTTTGAGTGTATTGCTGTTAGTCACAGCTCAAAACCTGGCTTTTCAGAAAGTTATACTCGGACATCATCATCATCTAAACCTGCAGTCACTGGTTAATCTTTAAGCAAAGCTCTGCTACTAATGCAACTCTGATTGACTGATTGGTGTTGTTGTAGATCCTTTGAGCTTGGGCTGTGTCAACTCCCGGAGGCCCCGTTAATTCCGTCATCGTGAGAATCTTGCTAGGACACTGGGGACTGTATCTGTAAACGTAATCCGCGCGTTGATTGGCTGATCAAACAGGAAGTGGCTGTCGACGTACCGTCACGTACGCAAGTAAGTTCAAGTCACCTGGACCGAAGCGCTGTTATTCGTGTTCTGGTGTTACACGGGAAGAGAACGATGATTGGCTAGACTCGCTAAAGTACGTGTGACTGTTAGTTAACCTCATCACAAAAAACGTGGCCGTACAACGGCATAGATAAACGTTCGTTGCCTGTCTGATTATCGTCGTTGTCGAATATGTCTCTGGGAGCGACGCGTACAGTCGTGGCGACGGCGGCGTTGATTCTGATCGTGTTCGTCGTGTGTTTCCTGGTGGTCAGTTACAGCAGACTGAGTCCGGGCGCCGGCAGCTCGCGCAGGTCCCGCCACATCCACATCGTCAGACGACACGGGGACTTCAAAGCCGACCATCCGCACAGACAGCGGCACGTCATAGAGCGTGCGATGGTCCAGGCTCCACGTGGCTCCAAAACGGGAATTCAGAGTACTTACGTCGCGCCACGCTTCAAAACAAAACCATCCACTGCCGGTGATCGGAAGGTCGCGGAAGAAACGGAGAACAACGCTTCAACGACGAATACAACCAATGACCAATCTGCGCCGATTCACGCTGCTGGGTCAAGATATCGCAAAGCGCGAAATGCCAGCAGCTACCGACTGGAATTTCGGTCGCAGAAACAGATCTGGAAATCGAATGAGACGATTGGGAAGTTCAAGAGACAGCTGAAGCATGTGGAGCGCGCGACATTGATGATGATGTTCAGCGCTGTCACACGTGCACTCAGAGCGAGTAACGTGACGTTCTGGATGGACGGCGGCACGCTGCTGGGCTCGCACCGGCACCACGGTCTTATCCCGTGGGACGATGACGTCGACCTGGTCCTTCATCGAGCTCAGAAACGTCAAGCTCGTCGTGTCATTGACTTTCTCGCACCCGCTTACCAACTATTCGTCGAGAAGAATGCAAACGGCTCCTCAGAACTAGCTTGGCGCGTTTTTGCGCGGAACGCCAGCGTTCCGGTGACGCGAAATCCGCGGTTCCGGTTTCCAACCGTCGATCTGCATTTTTACGCGACGAATGCGACGCACGTCTGGTTGGAGCCGCGGAATCTGTGGTGGTGGCTGGCATGGCGACGAAGCACCGTGTTTCCTCTGCTTCTGCGTCCGTTCAGCAAGTACTGGGCGCCGGCGCCGTGCAACACGCGGACCTACTTGATCACTGAGTTCGATGCGGACGTGATGAAGACGTGCAAGTCGCCGAGAACGTCTCATCGTGAAGACATCGGACAACGTTCAGTGTCGGTGCCTTGCCGATTGCTGCGCCGCGTGCCACTCGTCAGCAGACAGTATGACCGTGGCGCCGGAACGGTCACCGAGACTCTGACACGTGCCGGCAAGACACTGCACCAGCGCGTCATACGACGACACAAGTGCTGACTGACGTCACCAGAGTCAACTCAGCCTCCAACCCTCAACGAGACGGAAAATGAGTAGTAGCTTATATGCGGGTACGGGGTGACCGGGTAAAGACTATAGTGTGGCTGATTGGGGCGGTGGTATGTCTGCTTACTGCAAATTGCGAGTTCAGTAATTCACTGACGTGGGCAATGGATGGCCGCTGCGGTATCGTTATCGGCTGCGTTCGTTAGCTGATGCCAACCAGCTGCCATTTCCGTGATTTAAAAAAAGCACTAAGCCTATAGCAAATAACGGAACTCTACTTTTGTCTTCATCGCCACACCGTCGAAAATGAAAATTTTATAGTTTACCTATTTATCTGTATTATGGTACACTGTCATTACATCCGGTATACAGAAATGAGAAAATTAAAAGAGTGTATGACTACCTTGTCCAGAACTCTGTCCTGTTGTATAGCTAAAATACTTGATACGTACAGAAGGCGATGCCCCAAGGTCGTCAAGACAATCTTAGTCTCAAGTTTTTGTGTTTTCTCAGATTTCGTAGGTCCACATTACGTGGCCGTTTAGCTCCGTGGAACGCCGCTGGGTATATCAACCAAGTTAATTTACGTTTAGCCGGGTTAATAGTGAGATGGGTCACCTTTCGCCAAACAAGCCTTGCAAGTCAACTCATCATAGCCCTCCGTTGGCCGGTAGGTAAAATAGATCAGGAAGAGGGTTACAGGAAAAACGATAAATTTTACGTAGCAGCGCCATATAGCTGCGCTTTGTACATTCTGTCCTCCAATAGATAGCATTCTAAAATTAATGACTGTCTGGTTGATAACTGGGAAGATTATTAAAACTACCGTCCCCGAAATGACCTATACTGTGTCGGGCGGGACGTTAAACCCTACTCACTCACTCACTCACTCACTTTGTACATCAAATGTATCTTACCACCGTTTTTATCCGTCTGGTTTAGCCTGTCTTTGTGTGATATTATGTACGCTTTTACTTATGAGTATCAAAAATGTTTGCGTTTTTTGTTTACGTGTTTCTATCTGTCTCTGCCTTTCCTTTTGTTTCTGACCTGAATTAAATGCACTGATTGATTGACTGTACAAACATTGCTCAGTCTGCGTGTTATCGATACACGTTTCGTCCAGTGGACTGCTGACACTGAAGAAAGTCTAGCTAACGGACGACTGCAGATAATGATGTGGCTTTTGAGATCGCCCAGCGAATATATTCTAGTGAATATTAAAGCCTGAAGTGGTGAATAGGCCTACTAGTGGTTCTATGGAGAGAGAGAGGGTGTGGGCTACCTGTCGACGACGTCGAGTGAGCCGCGGTCCGGCGATGGAAGAAAACAGCTGAGTGTTGGAACGTAACCTTCCTCACCGCGCTCATTGCGAACCTAGCCATACCGGTCACACCATAATGTTGTTTTTCTACATCACCAGCATCGTCGTAGTCGTCATCATTACGTTCGAAAAAACCTGTGATCGTGTGATTGACTGTACTGTATATAGGTTCACTAAACTAGGCCTACGCAAACAGTTCTGCACGGTGCTAACAAACTTCGCCAAGATTTTATACTGTGAAAATTAAAAAATGATAATTTTTATCATGTGTCGAATAACACGGCGGCGAGCAAATTTTCGGAAATGTTTGTTAACAGCCTGCAGAACTTTCCGCGAGCCGTCTGTTTTTACGCGCGACAGCAGAATGCTTCGCTCGTCTATGCAATAGCCTGGGCGTCTGTCCGTCTGTCCGTCACACTGCTGCATTGTATCAAAACGGTGCAAGCTAGGATCACAAATTTTTCACTGTTATTTTGTCGCTAATGGCTTGTTTAGTGTGAAAACGGTTGCAAATATGTACAGACATGTTGCTTATCATAACAAGCGCTGGTCACGGGCTTTTTAGTTTTATAAACATCAATGACCTCGAATAATCTTGAACCCCCAAAAAAGGAGTTTTTGGCGAATTTTTCGCAATTTTTAGCTGCAGCGCACATTTCAAGAGTGAATTGCGACGAAATGGCTGGAAATAGATCAAGACAAGACAACCTGCGTAAGAAATTTTCAGCATCAAAGGTAAATTTCAGTAGTCTAAATTTCGACCCAAAAGTTAAGGAGGTCTGCGCACGTGAGTGTCAAAGATGGGTACCCTATAAAAAGTGATTATTTTACCGATATTGGCTCGTTTAGCGTGAAAACGGTTGCAGAGAGACATAGACTTGCAGCTTACCATAACAATAACTGCTGAAGAGCCTTTAAGAAATATCAATATTAATGACTTTGAACGACCTTAAACCCCAAAAATAAAAAGTTTTGGTGATTTTTTGGCGATTGTTGGCTGTGGCGCTAAAAAGTCAAGAGTGAAATAAGACGAAATGGCTAAAAATATACCAGAATAACTTCCGTATGAAATTTTATAGCACAGAACGTAGATTTTAACTCTGAGTTTCGACATCCGAGATTCAAAAAGTTTGCCTCCAATTTGGGTATTTTTTCAAATCACATTGATTGTACGCTGTACACTGATTACCCAAGTTGCGGCACCGATGCTGTCGCGCGTCACGTGAGCTTTACTCAAATTAGTTGTTAAAACAGTTTGAGATGATGATTTAAATGAGAAGTCATCGTTCTGACATTTTACATTGTAATTTACGTACCGCATTTTTGTATAGCCGTATTTTCTTTAAGTTAAGTTTAGAAAAGTTTTGTTTAGTTTTCTGTATAGTGCCATTTTCTGTCGAAATAAAAATATGTATGTGTATACATTGTATTTCAAACATCGATCAGAAAAGTTTGCAAATATGTCAAAACATGACATGCTCCTGCGCACAACGACATCGATAAGTTTACATGAACAAACTTGTCGATTTTCTCAAGGTCTTTGCGTGCAAAACTACAATGACAATGTCGCTGCTATTTCATAATGGCCGCCCAACACCACCCATGCACTATCACGAACCTTCATTTACACTCATATTTTGTGTCTTTTGTCGGCATAATTACGCAAAGACTCAACGGCAGGTTTAAATATCGATCTAATAAGTTTCTGTTTAAAAGACTAGATGGAGAATTTGTATCATTCTCAATAAAGGTTGCAAGATAATATTTGAAAATGCCATATGCCTTAATAATAACGGGCAGTTTAGATTTGCATTTTATGGTCAGTTCTTCGAGGTGCGATAAAGTTTCTGTGGCTGCACTTTGCAGTTTTGCTTTCATTACTTTTTTTAGTCGATACACTATGTGCAATGCCTTAAAAAAATTTTATATTTCATTGGTTACTTACTTACTGCATGTTTGTGCTACTTTATAGAAAGATAACACAATGAACAATTAGACCAACTTTAAGTTTGTTTGGTTGTGATGCGTCCGTGATTATCACGTCATCTCCTTCAGTCAACTGCATCTGTTACATAACGAACATTTCGTGCACTGACAATACGAGAAACGCTAATATAGACTACGTCACTGTAGGCTATATAAAGCCTAAGAATTCTACATCACCATGATGACATTAATAAGTGGTTTGTAACTGTAAGTAATGACAGAGAGTTCTTTTATCACTGATATAACTAGCCAGTCGTTATATGAAATACGTCAACGCTGTAGAGTAACACAACAATATACCGTGGAATAAATTAGCCTATACCTCTTGCGTAGCATTTCGAAAAAAATTCACGTTGTATTTAAATTAGTTAGCATAATTATTATACCGACGCGCACCATCTTATACTTTTGTGAAATACCGTTAAATACAAATTAATCGGCACGGCCTTTACTAACCTCTTTGGTTTGAAGCGTGCACAGAGCTTTAATCCGTTGAATGTTGCTAATCTTGCGTTGATCCAGGCTTAACGAAGGAACCGAAGATCGTCGTGAAATAAGCTCATCAAGCGTTTCCTTCCACGCTGAGAAGTTCTGCGACATTATCTGTAGCCACACGCAGACATCGGTGCTGCAGCCTGCAGTTCAGTTATTCATTCGTTGACCTTATCTCGAGTAGATAGAGACCAGTCACTAACTAATCAAGCCACTTACGAACACGACTAGTCGTTTACAAGACAAAACCTAGGCCAAAACTTAATATAAAAAGTAAAATAATAAGATAACGATCACGTACTCTGCTAGTGAACGGACTTAACGAGGTAACAAGCTTACTGTTTAAAGACTTGTGCTGACTTTATATTGTATTTTAAGCCTAATGCTGTTCAGGCATACATTGCTTAGAATTCCTCCTTCTCCTTGATTGCAAAATCCTACTGGAGCATAGTGGTGTCGACAACTACACGCCACTGCCGGCGATCTGCAGCGAGACGCCAGGCCGATTGAACGCCGGTGCTGAAGTGCTGGACGTCCCGGGATATGGGTCCTCAACCATGTATCACGAGTACGTCCTCTCGGTCTTCTCCATCCCACAGGCGGGTTGCTCATTGCAGCTACCACGTCCCTGTGGTGGTCTTCCTTATATGATCTTCTAGCCAGGTGGCCGAAGAGTTGAAGCCTTCTCATGCTTAGAATTGACCGCGTTTTAATCGGCTGCAGTTCGACAGCCGATTTTATTGAAGCGTTTGATTCATCGCATGATAAATGCAATGCTGTAGTTGAGACTGCATCATAGTCGATCGATCAATCAATCGCAATGATTTAGTAGCAGAGCCAACGCCCCGTTCATCGTTCGCAGATTACATTATAACAAGCTCGCCATTGTGTTATAATTGTGACTCGTTTAAAAACTGACGAATAGTCAAGCTGCTGACATTAGTCTACTCCACTGCGCAGCCAAAGTTCCAAACAAAAACTAAGCAGTCAAAGCTGCCGTCGAAACAAATAACAATAAGTCTTAGTATCTAACGTACTTTCAGAAGGTGATATTGTGCTAATGCCATCGTGACTGTCATGTATCTGTCCACTGTGTCTGATGAGTTTCTTTTTTATGAATTTTTACAGCTTACACCATAAGTTTTATACAAGTTACGGCTATTGATAAAATGTTGTCACGACGTGGCATAGTAGCGAATTTGCCCTTGGCAACTTCACTTCACACTACGTTCTTTCCTGTACGCTACATGGACATATCAAATACAAAGTTTTAAAAATCAGTAGCACAAAACATACACGAGTGATGTTAACGATGGTAGCGACATCTCTGGGCTGCAGTGAGGCCTGCTGCAGTTCACTATGCATCCGGTAGATGGCGTTTGTGACGTCATACTCACACTGAGCCGCGTCTGCATAGTACTGCAAACAAGCACAATCATAATCTATCATTATTAATAATGATGAAAATCGAATGATAAGATTTAAAGTAATTTGGAAAAAGCGAAATCGCCCCTCCTTTGCATTCGCCACGTGGCAGTAGCCGCAGTACACGGGGACTGACAGTTTGACTGCAATTTGTAATTGCGTGTTTTGGCTAATGTTCGACTGTCTGCAGATCTCTTTTGTCCCTCGAAGTCAGAGACCCCATTAGCCTGATCCCATTATGGTAACACGATGTGTCATCGGACCCCACAAGTGTGCCCGCCAAATGGCGTTTGAATCCGTAGAACGGTTTAACTTTAAGCTAGGGACATGAGTGTGACAGACAGACGACATGCAAACAGACCACGCGACGGTGAAATGTACACTAATAGGCAGAATTGCTTGCGCTGCAAAAGCGATTCTGCCTAATAACAAGGCAAAATATAAAGATGAAAAATTGATGTTCTTAGTTCTAGAACAACTGTAAACAATTCCGAGTATGTAGACATAAAGAGATGAGCAATTAAGCCGCTTGACAATTTGGTAACGGTTGCTCAATGCAGTGAGGACGCACCGGGCCCAGCTATAGTACGAGCACGTGGTGTGACGTCACTACCTGACCGGAAACACACCGACACAGCCGGCTGGCCGCGCGTGCGCAGCGCGTCACGCTTCAGCTGTCAGATCTATGGCCGGCATTAGCTAATGACGAGGCCTCCATGCGAATAGCAGCGTCTTCCCGGACCGACGCTAACTAAGTCAACAGAACTTACTACGGACACAGCGCTATGTCAAATCGAAATAACCGCATCCGCCTCCAATTCAATGTGAGCTCGCAGTAAGCGCCAGAAATCATTCACTGATTATATTTCTATTTTCTACAGTTACACATGTGAGACATAAACAACACACCAAATTTTTTTACCGTAACTTGAAGAAGTGTTATCCAATTTTAATAAGTTTTAGTAAACATATTTCTGACACAACTGGCCATAAAATGGCCGTTCAGTTTTCCACCTCACCCAACGTCTGCTTCTGCACTACCTGGGAAAAACAGAACAGACAAAATGTGCATTAAAAATTTAAAATCAACAAAAAACTTTATAAAATTTCATCTTTCCGGATATGTGGCCACCAATAGCCAATCAATTACAAGGTTTGACTGTTGTGCAGCAGCACGTCTATTAAATAGGCATAACATTCAGGAATATTGATAAATTCAAGAAGCGACTGGTGAAGTCCGGATTGGTCTGGAGCAGAACGTTATCGACGCTGCTATCAATGAATGGCGAAAGTGTCTCAGAGCCGAGCCCATGTTCGTGGTCCAACATTTCAAACATTTTCATAAGTAGTAATAGTAAAAATGGACAATTAGACTAACTATCAGCTAAAATGATGAAAATATGGACAAAATGTGTTTTGTGTGTTGGTTTGATTAAGCGACAATACTAAAGTGGTTAAAAATGCAATATTTTGTTCGTTTTCTTTCTCAAGGTAATGCAAAAACAAATAATGAGTGAGGTGGGAAACTAAACAAATCATTTGATGGCAAGTTGTATCAAAAATATTTTTACCAAAACTTATTGCAATTGGATCACTTTTCTTCAGGTTATGATGAAAAATTTTTTGGTGTGTTTTTATGCTTCACAGTGTAGGCCTACTTACTACCATTAATCTGCTCCTAAACCGACCTGGCGTTTAGTTCACTTCCAAGGTTTTCGTGCGATGAGCGCATTTTAATTCTCTAATCAGCGCAGCAAAATTGTAAATATGCGACAGAGACACCGGCGTTAATTATAATAATAATTAGTCAATATACCTGGCAGACAACTGGAGGGAGACCGACCTCAGACAAAGCTTCGACACAGCGACGATGTATCGCCTATAAAACAGTAACTTACAATAACATGTATAGGCCTAACATTATTCTCGAGTCTACTATAAACCTACAGTATGTTCGTCGTAATAAAAGTAAAACTACGAAATTTGGACGCTTGTTGAAGCCCACATTCCACTTATATCGATGTGTAGTGGATTTGGTGTACGTGAGTGTTGTGGCTGTTATGTAGGCTATGCATGTTACTTGTGAACGTGAGAACAGGCCAAGTATTAAGTGTCAACAGATTGCACAACATAGCCTACAACGTAAACCTACTCGTCCAAGTTCTCACCTGACATTTCTATGCATCGCGCGGCTTTTCTGCGAGAGCAGATAGCGAGCACACCGCAATCTATAGCCAGTGTTTGCTTAATCATCAACATGTGAAGTGTTCGAAGTTTTCTGTAACTTGAACGCATTTCGTTAGTACCAATAACAGTCTTATTACCGGTACTTAAAACAAAAAGAAAACTTCACATAAACCCTACGCACAGTGAATTACTTACTTCTTTGGAGAACTCCATCGTGCAGGCAATAGACCTATGTGTGTATGACGGATCAGTGTCGTGAGTTAGACGGATCAGTTGCAGAGGCTGGCGTATAGAAGAAGAGATGTGCAGAATCCACTGTTAGCAAAAAATAATGCATTAAATATCAAATCACCTGATAAACAGTTTTTTGCATAGGCCTACAAAGAGCAGCATGCTAAGACTAACAGTACCTGTCACTAAATCAACTACTATTGATGTAATGTTATATTAGTAAATAATAATAGAATCATATTAAAATAGCTCTAGTTGTGTGGGACATTTGTCAAAAATAAATCTCCATCTTTGTTGATGATGCTTTATACACTGTAGTTAAATCTGCACAAAAACAACGTTCAGTGTTTCAAGACACGTTTTACAGATATAATCTTCATTTCATTTACAGCTATTCAAATTTCGGTTCGAGATGCATTTTCACTGACAATTTTACAATTTTTTGTGGGTTCAGGAAAGAGGCACGCACGCATGGGCACAGTGAGAAAAACTGTAACTGTACACGGGAAGGCAGGTCGCTTGGTAGGGTGTTGGATCGAGAGATTTAGGTTCTACTCGTGGTTGGATCGGTATCGGGTGATTACTATTTGGCTAAGTGACTGTCTAGGGACAGGAAACCATCTCGGCATAATCAACACCAAGGTCGGTCAACTAAGTTTTTTTATCTCTCTGGAGTAGGCCCTACGTATAGGTCGAGTACCAGCCTGTTCCGCCGGGGTAAAAGCGGGGCGCGTTCACCTGTGTCGGGTGGCAGGTAGCAATATGTGATCCCATATGGCAGGAGACGCTTCGTAGCTTTGAAATGGGTTTTCCGCGAAGAGCTATTATACCGTTTAAACATTTAATAACCTTTAAAAGCAAGACTAAAATAAGTCGGCAAAAGATGGGTAAAGCCATATCGATATTGCTACGCATCTCTAATGCGTAGGCCTAGGTCAGTAATAATCGTCAGTGAGCAATCACTGTACATGTGTGTAGGCCTACTACTGCAGTGTTGTGTCGGTTCGTCAATCGTCTGCCAGAGATAACAATGTTCAAATTACTGACCCAGTCACTAGTCACTGGTGCCACGAGAATACTGAAAATAATGCGGGCTTGTATGCACTTAACACATGGGAGCCTGTACTTGATGTCATGTAGTGCACAACGTCCTACCGTGATGCTATTAAGTCTATTGGTTAGAAATATCAAATGCATGACACTGTGTGTATTTACGTCAAAAGACCGTCAGAATCTGCCCAAAAATCCAAGCCTAAAAATATCGAAGTGCAGCGTCAGCAGCATACAACGAAAAATGCTGTTTCGGCGTCATTGCTCGATCGACATCTCACAATAGAACTGTTGTAGCTGTTGCGATAACTTCCAGAATGATTAAGTTTCTGCGCTGCAGACTGCAAGCATGTAGGAACCGTAATATCTCTACATTGTTCGTACGGCGATAGCGCGGTTGGCTGATACGTGACCGAGTCGGCAACATACGAGCTAATGATAAGGTCTACAGGTGAATTCGATTAAGCCTACCGCAAAACAAGTAATAAAGTCCTCCGGCGTATATTACAGACACGGTGGAAACCATAATACTTCTGGCCTATGGGTAGGCCTATAATATTATTATTAGTCCGCCCGAAAACGATAGTTTTCGGAAGGACTTCTGTTTTGCTGTGGTTTTTTCTTTCTTTTTTTCGCCGCGTAATCTCCGAGCTCCGTCGACCGATCGGCGCGAAATTTTGCACGATGCTTGATGCTGCGTTCAATTTTATAATCCCGGTCCAAAATTTTGGGGGAGCCTCCCAAAAAAATTTTAGGGGCCAAAAACATGCAAAATTTGGCCCGATTTCGGTCGACTTCGAAGTTTGGCAGCGAATATCTCCGGAACGGATGAAGATATTCAAAATCGGTGAGTTACTCGTTAGACAGCGATTCCTCCCGCGTTAGGCGAAATAAGTCCGGTGAAGATCGGTCCAGTAACCTTGGAGATCTAGATGTGAGTTTGTACCCACCGAAAGCGCATTTTTCGGAAGAACATATTTCGGCCCCTAGGGGGTGCTGCGCTTCCAAATTTTTACACGCGCTAGAGAATGACCAAGTCTTACTAGCGCACTCCCCACCGGAGACGGAGGCCCCCCTTACAACTTTTTTCAAAGGGGAGTCAAAAATTGGCTTAAAATGCAATAAAGGAGCGCTTATAACTTCGGAGTTAGGGGGTGTAACCCGACGAAACTTTGGCACTTGACGCGGCTCTAGGTTGGGGTGTTAA
>Ga0056128_1002634_pt1 | contig 21438 bp, 15 predicted proteins | sample WorMetLIZISLAND2_FD_71113 | JGI IMG/M metagenome (GOLD analysis project Ga0056128, IMG submission 71113) | Marine gutless worms symbiont microbial communities from Max Planck institute for Marine Microbiology, Germany - Olavius geniculatus... ... | reverse complement strand
AGCTGCTGCTGCTGCTGCTGCTGCTGCTGCTGCTGCTGCTGCTGCTGCTGCTGCTGCTGCAAGTCTCCAAACGAGACACTCCCGCGATTCGCTACGCCAACTGCGTAGCATTCAACTCCATCGTGCGATGCGACAACCGCTGGAGTACCCAGTCCAAGCTGTACGCGCTGTCATGAAAGCTTAATATATAACCAGACGATCCGTACTTAAAACTGGCAGCTAACGGACAATGAAATGGTCCGAATAAGTTAACCATTACATTTTTATGCAGGCCTACGTCTTTTTCCCCCAAAATGTTAGCAATAATTACAACACGCGTACATAATTCACACTTAAAGCAATTATCTTAATGCAACTTCACTGCCAATAGTTTCAGTAAAATGATTTTAACATTCTGTAAATAGAATAATATTTGACCAAGTTATGGACGTATGTCATTTGACGAATTAACATTTTCTAGTACCAACCGATAATACTCTATTAAAAAAAGACACATTAAACCAAAATTCATAAAGAATATTATGACTTTTATGCAAAAGACCATTTAAAGATCGTCCAAGGCTTCGCCACGTAATGCAACGTTTACATTTTTTGCTAAGTAAAAATCATAATTCAGCGTCGGTCAGTTTTCTGTGACAGCTTAGTCTACGATTCCAATCAGCTATAAACCAGAGAACACTGGGTTTGTATTGTCGCCACACAGAAGGAAATGATTTAGCACTCGACTGACATTCTTTGTGCGTCTAACAGCTGAATCACGGAAAGCAGACAATGCGTTGGTATGATATATAGATTTGTGCCGACAAAGAAAACTCAATCTTTTCTTATGAGCGGTCGCCACCCTGCGCAGACGTGTTCGATAACGTTAAGCGAAAGTAAACGAATCTACTGAGAGAACTTTAACACGCGATTATTTGACATAGAATCCATTATTGCCTGACGCCGAAAATCGTGCCAAAAAGAACGTCCGATCCTAGCGAATCGTCAAAGTTAAACTATGAGCCTAATTCGCTAGCCACAAGTTTAAGCGCAGACGTGAATTATGCATATTTAACTTATCAATATATTTAAAACGCCTGACATTTTAAAAAATATATAAACATAATAAAACTAATAGTAATGATGGTATATATTTAGAATAATTATTACTATCATATATCATATATCATACTATCGATTCTCGAGGGTAAAAAATTTTCGCCTAAGCTAAGCAATGTAATATGACTGCCGTGGCGAACTAGTCGGACGGAAAAGTGCCTATCATAATTATTTATATTATACTACTAAAAAGCTAAAGACTACAAATTAACGCACTGCCGCTAGTGCTAGAAAAATGAATGGCGTTTGTACTGGCCTCGGACTTTGACTCTGATGACGAACGACAGTCGCTTGACGTCGTCCTGTGGCGAATACAGCGTACAGCGGTAGTCGCCCTCGTCGGAAGGCTGTACGTCTTTGATCACCAGTGTGCCGCCGTATTCGACGCTGAGCCGACGCTCACTGGACGACTCACCGGTGTACTCGATGACCCGTCCGCGTCTCGTCCAGATTACCAGCCGATGTGGTGGGTCATCCTCCGCCGGACACTCGACGCGTCCCGTCAGACCACGGCCGAGGTAGGTTCGTCGGAGTGGCCGCGAGGAGACCAGCTGGACCGGGCGCCGGACGCTGTCTGTCTGCGGCACCGCCAGCAGAGATGTCCAGGAAGACGGCATTAGAGTCATTGTAATCAACGTCGTCAGCATCCGACATAGCATCGCCGCACGCAACACTTCACGCGCTGCTCTCAGACCTCTATCGCTTTCCGTCTTCTTTTTCTGCTCTCTGCTTTTCTTCCAGCCTGCGCCGTTTGACGAGGCAGTCACGATTTGTTGTGAACCGTCTTCGTCTGACGTATTTGTAATTCAAGCTCACGTGCATGATCTTCAAACCTTCCCGCAATACCGTCTGTATCACTTATCTCTAAATTTAGACAGAAACGAAAAAACGATAAAGCGATGGTTAGTGCAGTGGACTATGACACTCGACAGATAACGGATTAGGTCTACATTTGCTACAAGCAGAAAAAACCCGAACCGAAACAACCCGTTCAAATCTTTCCACTGTATACCGGTTATTGGTCACTGGTCCGAAAGTCAGAAGTATATAACCGTCGAGTAAAACTCAAGCTTCATAAAACAGTCAGATTATCTTTTTCTAATCCCGACCCTAACGCCAACCTAACGCATTTGTGCACTAAAAACCACACCAACATCTAAGCTGGATCAGTTACCATTCAGGCGTCTGACCTTTCAGACCAATGACCAGTGTACTAATCATCTGCGTATTTCCCCTCACCATCGAGCAGCGCAAAGTGCGAGTCAATCCAGTTGACGAAATGTCACTCAGACATTAGATCTGTCACAGAGCGCCAACTATAACTGCCGCCGCCGGCGCCGCCATTACAAGCGTCTGCGATGAGCGCGTGGACGATGACGTCACAGACAAGTCACGTGATAGGACGACACGACTCGGGACACGTGTAGCAAGTGCGAGCGTGACTGCTGCAGCTGCGACGGTGATGTCAACACTGCGTGCAGTCAGTCGATAGCATCACCACCGTGCAGTAGCCTCCTGCATCAGCAACCAGTAGGCCTACAGCTAGCACGCATGTACGCAGCAACCGACACCAACGGTCTATGAAATTACTGACCAAATACACCGTGTCACGATCTGTCGATATATTCCGGCAACTAACTTAACTTCGACTCCGATCCTCCCTTGCACCATAGGTGAACACTGCAGGATGGCAGGCGGTCGCCAGCGTGACCGGCCTATTACCACGACGTCAAGTGAACCGGTCTTGTAGAACATCTTTTATAACGACGCTTCTATAGCCGTTCCACTTGGTGACGGCCACTGCGTTGCAATGTTAAAATGTCATTATCTAACACACGCTATAAGACATCCTGCCACATGGAGCTGACGTTCTGTTACCGTACCTGGTGACTGATTTTCTGGCAGGCCTACCTGCAACTCGGCACAAGTGAACGCTTCTCGCCTTAACAGTACTGTAGCCATGCATGCAGACTCGAATGCGAGGACTGCCATGTGATAAAAGGTTTCGGTAGCTGGGTCTGTGGTCTCTATAGAAGAAAGACGCAACAGAGAACAAATGTTCAAAATGTTCAAGGGGTTCACAGCTGTTCCATGAATGAATTTCTTTCGTAAATGCGAGTCACAGCAGGACTAGAGGTCACAGTTTGAAACTCGTCAAGGACCACTACCAGTAGCACTGCAATGTGCCTCTTCAGTTCTCACAACGTGTCGCGCTTCGCTCTTCCCATACAGTGGTGTTATTAACGGGAGAACAGTTTGTCACAAGATGAAGTTGACCTTCTTTCAGTAAAATTGTCAGATAGACTTTTTCAAAAATTGAGTCAAACTCAATACAAACAGGGCTGAAAAAACTAGGCTTTTAAAGAAAGTTTTTTTGGTTTTAAGTTTTTTTTTGTTTTAGTGTCCGATGAACACCGTAAACAAAATTACGACCCAGAAAAAACATTTTATCTTATACAAGCTGTCCGTCACATAATCACCCTGTTTTCTATAAATTGTAAGCCTAGCAAGATAAAGTCATAAAAAATCACGAATAAAATATGAAAAAATATGTTATGAATTTCACAACAAACAACAACCTAAAAACCTAAAATTGTACTTTTGAGGTTTATAAGATTTTTTAAAAAACCTAAAACCTAGTTTTTTCGGACCATCTTTCCAGTCCAGTCTACAAGTCCTATCGGCTGCACGATTCCAAAACAATGGTCTGCAGGGAGATACGATATTGTTTGTCTGCAACAGGTGCAGCTGCGTCTGGCAAATCAAACCATATGAAATTTATCAATTATGTGCGTACGACATCCACATTATGGCTTTAGGTAATTTACCAACTTTTGTGGAATTTTTTGGAAAAACGTTTTTTCTAAGTTACAATTACCCTAGAGCCTGGTCTTGGCCTTGAAGCCCAACATTTTCGTCTTGATGCTCAATGCCTGATTATGTGGTGACAATATACCACTTTAAGGTTAACATACCCAGCGATGAAATTTGAGCACCAGTTTAGTTTATACATCCTTACTGCTGACACCGAAGAACGAATTATGGCTTACATGACGCCAGCAAGTCAACCAGATTTTAGATGCTGATGCTGAGCGTATAGCCTTGTTAGATTGGGCTTTGGCTTAGCACCGTGTGGCCCTACTAATATCATCACCGTTTCTATCTTGCTCAAAGAAGTTCACTTTGATGACAATTATTTCGCGATTTCAACTAAAATTAACAACCGGACTCCGTGAATTTAAATCAGTAACGAATTCGCACAGTAGGTTAGTGATGCCAATGTGTGCATCAGAGTACCAGAATGCCTAATTGTTTGCTTTGCGCAGAAAAACAACACACCATAGACGCTGTGATAAAATATCAGTCATCAATCATGAACAAGCTGTCCTGGTAAATGTTAAGACCAGCGATCAATAGCGTGGCATGCAACAAGCACAACAGCCAGCACGTGTTAACTTGATCTCGTCCGCTCAATATATACAGCAATCACATCACAGGCACGGTAGCGCAGTACAGAGCTCTAGAGGACTTAAGCAGTTCCTCTCATTCAATTTTCACCTACCATCCCTCTCCTTCCCCTTCCTGGCAGCCAAGCCAAAACCCTTTTCATCTCATAAGTTCCAAAATCCCAAGAACACCGACAGCATTCTGAGTCTGTCGGATAACAAAAATTTAGAAGACTGAGCCTCAAGTAGCTAGAAAGTGCCAACGATAAAATGAATCGCACCCAGTGTTGATCTAAATAATCGACATTCAGTATGGAGCTTCTCAGTAACAGATCCACGACAGCAAAATGTTACACACGCCAGCGTCTCAAGCGACAGAATCCACTGACAACATCTCGGTGTCATCAACAACAATGAAATCTTCACACTCAACATTCAGAAGTCATTAACAAACAGACACACGCACACAATAAAGCTTTAATTAATGCAACAAAGTTTAATTTCACACATTTTGCAACCGACATGAACTGCAAAAGCTGACATGAAAACGCCTCCATAAAAAGTGGTCAACCAGTAATGCTTAAAAAATGACATGGCAAATATAATGTGCTGCAAAAAAACCTAACATTACAATCTCTTTTCAAATTTGTGGGTTATGTTACATGAAATGCACCTTTTCAGTAACCCATTTATGTTTAAATAATTTGAAATGTAACACCATGCACATCACGGACATGAGCTTTGGCCTTATACTGATCATATATATCGGCAAAGTTACTCATTTTGCTTCTTCACTGACAAGAGCATTTGATGGCAAGTTACTTATCATCAGTAGTTATGCACGTTAATCTTCTAGTAGTTAAACAACAATAGCTTGATAACCTAAATAAAAGGAACAAAACTGACAGGTAAAAATTACAAGGACAGATAAACCGAAATTATCCAGAAGTAGCATTACATGACATTCTGGAAAACCCATAATCATCATCATCACCAGATGGTGTTGGCAAACTCTAAACGGGGTCGAATCAGCCACAGAAGTACATGATATAACCTACACATTACACGGAGCACAACTATGTACAAGGGAGGGCAGAAAGTTAACAGGCAAAATCAATCAACGAGATGACTAACGTTAGCATCACACGTAGCTAGATACAAATACAAATATGTACTGACGATTCAGTCACAGCAGACAAACTAAACCACTTACCATAATTACCACAGTATTAGAACACACAACATGATCATATACAAATACAAATATGAAAGTAAAAATACGCTACAATAGCTCGTGACTTATCAGCAGGAAAACTGTGTTCAACACATTGATACCTGCCCAACACGATCTGCTGTGTTACGTCTACTGATTGTAGAAGCACAAACTACCAACGCTGCTTGAACTCTTATACTCTGTATCTGTTTGTTATAAGTCTGCAAACATGGTGCACTTACAAATATGGCTTACAGTGATGATCGCAAAACTCCTTGCGTGCATTAACACTGTGCAGTATTTACAATCGACATTTGGACAATTATTCCTAACTAAAAATTAATATAAAATCGTGGACAGGGTTCAGTCTTTTGATCTTCTGATGTGGAAAACAATATGATAAGATCACCAACGCAGCAATGTTTTTCATTCTCTCTTCTCTCACTGATGACTGGTGCTATTCAATCTTTGTTCATATCTGCCAATTAGCCATTAACATCATGACCCCAAATTCTGCCCACTGAAGCATTCACTGGCATCCCTCCCCCAGATGCAGACTCAAATCACACAACAAGTCCTCCTCGGTCATGTCATTGGCGATGCAGTTAAGCACGCTCAGACAGCCTCGTGTAATTTCCTCCAATGTCTTCTGTCCTCAGCTTCGTGTGTTGCTTGTTGCTTGTGTGACTGAGAGGCTCATCATTCGAAATATTATCAGTCCAGCACTTCCTCGGTCGTTCTCGGTGTCTGTTTTTGTGAACACGACCATACAGGGCTCGGCGTGGCCATCGGGAAGGTTGCATTTTGACTACATGCCCGAAGTATTTAAGATGGCGGCTTTGGATCCTGTCCACAATGTCTGAATTTCTGATGTGAGAGATTCTTGTCACACCAAGGTATTTCTGGAGACAACCCATCTCGAATGCTCGCAGCTTATTCTTTAGTCTCCCTGTCAGCGTCCAGGTTTCAGAGTTGTAGATCAAAATTCCTATCAACATGGAGCTGTATACAACAAGTGATCTATAAGAAACCTGGCTATGCCAGGTGGAAGAAAACAAATCATGTATCTGTAAGTTTTCAAGTCACACTAGCAAACTTCAATGCAGAAATAACCACTTACACAGCTGTGAGCCATTGCATAAGTAACTGAGTGCACACAAGAAGAAGATGGACCATAAGTTATGCAGAACACACTTGAAATGATTCAAGAAATGGAAATCTCTGTACATGCAAATGATACACTGCAAGACAATACTTGTGATACACTACTGCAACCAGAACATATTGCAGTGGTCGACGAACTCAGATGTGTAAGTCCAAGTTCCTCCATACAATGAGGCAAAATTTGGTGCCAAGACAATTCAAACTGGATGACTGATAGCACCACATTTATAACGGAGCAGAGATCTGTTCTCACACAATTCACACCACAACTAAGTGTCAAACTCCACTACACGAACAGACGCATCACCCACGGACGAACGGACGAACACACACATCATGTTGTACAACAATTCGCCACCAACGGATGAACATTTTGCTGCATCCCAACATCTTGACATGTCGAGAGTTGGGATGTGGAAACATGTTGTGTCTGTTCGTCCATCCGTCCGTGTAGTAGAATTTGACACTAATGCATGACGACCAATCCAAATTGTCCCGTTAATGCAACTACAATCAGTAACAAAACACATCTACAGCAAAATGGTTACAGCACCTGCTAATGTAATAGCTAAACACTATACTCAGTTACAGCATGATGTGGATGGACCAAACACTGATTAAAAGTCTGCCAACAACTGAAAACTACCATTAGCTTGCTCAGCCACTAATATACTAATAAAACTTAAAAGAACAAAACGTTTAAACAGCTGTGACACCAGTAGCACTGTTAGCACTGAGGCAGCACCTGAAGACATTTCTTAAAGCCAATGCTTACACCCAGAGCTGGTTGTTTAACATTCCAAATGACACTTATCCTGATGTGGTCCCAGCAACTATTTCCTAAACCTCTCTACAACAATAGGCGACTTCACTTTTTGACTTAGACTTTCACTAAGCCAAAGCTAAAGCTGAATGCTCAAGTATGTACTTAGACCAAAGTTCAACTAAACTACTGCCAATAGCCGGACTAACTTACATCCTTTACTAAGTAGACTCAGACCAAAGTTTAGACCAAAACGATTAAAAATGACGGAAAATTAGGCCTGTGGGAAATGAATCAACCAGTTATGCTTGGACTTATTTAACTCAGATGCACACAGATGACGTTTTATGTAATGTCTTACGTCACTGGAAAGTCATCGTGGCATTTATTTTTTTGATACTAGACTGCTTTAATTTACTAAACTATTCATATGTATAGGACTAAATAGTCGTCATGTTTTCGCTCAGCTTAAGTCAAAAGTTGAAGTGGATTCAGGCTCAGTGAAAGTTTAGCCCAAACGGCTAAAGCTATTTTTTTCCATGCAAATCAAACCAACTTTAGCCAGGTTAGTTCGACTGAACTTTGCTCTACTTCGACCGAAGTTTGGTCTGAGTCTATTGACTTGGACCAAAACTTCGACCTAAGTACCTACTTAGACGAAACTTTCGAAATCACTTCACTTTATGACTTAAGTATGTACTTAGACCAAAGTTTAGGCTCAGCAAAAAACTTAGCGAAAGTCTAAATCAAAAATTGAAGTCACCCAATGAGAACGACATGAAACAAGCATTCCACCTACAGCTCTACTGCAACTTTATCCTATTTCATGACTTTATTTACAAAAATATTAGTATGTCAAACTGGTACTTAGTTAGAAGTGTTCTCAAATGCCACTTGATGCACGACGAAACACAAAACATCATTCAGAACACTAAGGGCCAAGAGCATAAACGCCACTCAAATCTCCAATCAGTTGAATCTACTCAGCTCACTGATTGTACTTAAATCCTCACGCAGGCGAATTTCATTGCATGAAACAATTTTGATGTTACTGACTTGAAGCAAGTAATGATGATTCTGATTCGTTAGTGACGTCATGAAAAGTAAACCTAAACACGAAGCAGACAAGCGAGACGATCTTTTCGACGTAAAGATCATCAAATTTGCAGCAAAAACTGCTGGTAAACGTCATGGGTTGGTCAAGTGTAAAACTTTTTTTTCAAGTGGGTCTTGATCTTTTATTATAATTTGTCATTTTACGCATGAATTATTGCATAACATGCGCAATATGCTCGACTCATCCGCATTTAAAAGTTGACAGGAGATATCAGCGATGAAATTCACCAATCAAGCTGTGAGTAGATTCAAGTCGAGTTGATCGACATTTGGTCTGATACAGTGGTTCTTATGTTGAGTTTAATTAAATCGGTAAGATGAGCAGACTCAACTCTTGAATAGCGTTCATACAATTAGCCTAAAACATAAAGTGAGTGAGTGAATACGGTTTAACATCCCACCTGACACAGTATAGGTCATTTCAGGGATGGCCTTTGCAGGCAGAATGCACACAAACACATAATAATGGAACGGAAAGTTTAAACTTTACAAAAAAACTGAAAGTTTAATTTTTACAGAAACACAAAACACAAAAATGAGCTTAACCTAAAATTGTAAGAACTCCATTATACGTGTGCATATGTAATTAACATAATGGTAGTTCTAATAATCTTCCAGACCGTCATCAATGTGATAATGCTGTCTACTGGAGAACAGTCATAGTGTAGTTAACTGTCACAAATGGAGACAACATCACAAATTACACGACAGTCAGCTACATGCGAAAGAACACGTAAACTATCCGACAGATGACTGGTTAGGAACAAGTACAATAACTGGTATAATGAGTGATCCGACAGTGAAACACAACACCGCACAGTTAGTCAATGCACTGCAGTGAAATACAACAAAATATTTAAAAAACAGTCAACCATTGTCAATAGAAAGAGTACATTTACGTGCAAACAGATCATAGCCATCTAATAGCACGATAGCCACTTCACTAACTGTCAATAATGCTTCAATTAGAAAAAAAATCAAATCAAATCATACCAACATTAACTGTATACTTAACTAACGCATTTCATGAAAAAATTAAACTACTGCCAATAGCCAGACTAACTTACTTCCTTTACTTGGCTGATATGTTTGCTGTTATAACCATTTCATGATGGCAGACATTATGACTAGAGATTGCAATCCCAGGATCCCAAATCCCGGCCGTTTTCGCCAATCCCGAATCCCGGGATTGGCAGCATCTCAATCCCGGAATTTCGGGATTACAAAAATTAGCTAAAATTGTACTTTTTCACGTATTAAATGTCAGAAATAAGAATATTAACCGTCTGGTGAATAAAATATTTTATGAGCGCTAGAGTACTACTTGGTGCTGTTACGGGAAATTTGTATTTTGGCAGTCACTGTCATTCTTTACAGTTTGGATATACCTTTCGTAGGGGTCCTGTGCATAAAATAAGTCAATTGGGGATACCAAAATAATGACCAATCTGTAAGCCTGATCCGAAACAAGATCCCGGGATTACAAATTTTTAATCCCAGATCCTGGGATTGCAATCACTAATTACGACAAAGAAAACTTTTCCTGTATTTTTCAAAATATCAGATCACACATCAGAAAAACAACAGGCTGCTCTGTAAAAAGTTTTTTTCAGTAAAGGAACATCAAATTTGGAAAAACAGCCCAATTAGATGGATTTTTATCATTGTAAACTAGTAAATAAAAACGCAAAATTTTCTCTTAAAAAATTCTTTGCCTTTCATGACTACTATGTGAAATAGACTAGACAGTGGCAATGACAGACTCATAATGATCTGATATTTATCACACACTACACAGTACTGGTACTAGCAAGCCTACACTGATACACAATATTTCACAATGGTTGAGGTCAAGTTTTGCTAAGACTTTAGTCTAAGACAAAAATCTCGACTTGACTTTATTCTAAGACCAAAGTCAAGACCAAAATCAAAATTAAATCATCTGGCAATTGTCAATGTCAAAACAATATAATTAGAGCTTAGCTTGACCAAATGGATGTCCCGGTTCATTATTTGACTATAATATTTACTTTTTGTACAGTAAAATAATGTGTGGCGTCTGGTAATTAATAGCCATTTTGATACTTACTATCTACCAGCGTTAACTACACAAACTTCACAAGAGTAAGTAATGACGTTGTCGCTAGCACAAATAGTGCACAAAACTCTTTTTATATCCACAAAATTACCATATAGGCAAACAAACTACTGCACACATCACCCGATTAATATAGGCCTAGAAAACACTGCCATAATGTTAATTTAACTAATCATATTATTGCAGTTATTCGATGGTTGTGTAAAAAAGATCGAAAGTCAGCAATAAAGTCAAGCCCAGATTATAAATAAGCCCAAAGTCAAGTCTTTAGTCTTAAACTAAAGTCTTAGCAAAACTTGACCTCATTCACTGTCCAACTCAGATACTCTAAATACACAAACAAGAACATGTGCGTTTAAAAGCAAACCCTTCAACATCAAATTAACATCAGTGTTCTTAATCATAATAATTACCCCTCATTCATGTCATTGCAGCTAAATGGAATAAACAAAATAACAGTACCCCGATAAACGAATCAGCACAGTTGCTTAGCAACTGCTACCGATAAGCAAAAATAACAAATAAACTCCACGCACGACATCAATGTTGATCACATGGTTTAACTGATACTTTACCAATCATTAAACGAAGAAAAAATGTCAAATTTAATAAAATGGTCTCAGCAGACTTTCTTGAAATGAGAATCTTTCAACCACATTATTTTACTGTTATTGTTAAACTTTTTAAAAATTTCACGACCACAACAGTTCCAGTGCAATAAAAGAATTGCTGGAGAGAATTGTCTACCCACATCTCGCAACACAAAATACAACTTCAACACTACTTGCATCAGAAACTTTTTCAAGATTTAAAGAAATTATTTTGAAGCAGATCTAAAAATGGATAACACCGGAAAATATCCAGCCAGAACTGTGATCGAGTTATACACATAAAGATACACAACAAGCCAGTGATTGTCAATGCCAAGATGAACAACTGCACATAAGCACACGATGATAGCAAATGCCTACATCGATCCACAGCAAACACAGTCTGACACCACCCTCACCACCAACTGGACATATATAGGACATCATCAGTGAAAACATAAACACCATCTACATAAACTAATGATGACGCTGAAAGCAGCACCGACACGCTGTTAATATTAAACTAGTGCAATATGGGCCTGGGCAAGTGCAGCTATCTATTCATCCATTACAAGTACTATCGACTACTACTATTGTTGTCTATTTATATCACTTTTTTTCTGGAATTTTTCTGGCATATCTCTGGATTACATTAAGAGAACATTCAGGAATAGCAGCAAGAAAGAATGTCACACCACGAAACTCTGTTTAAACAAGGAAAACTGAAAGGATGACAGTGAAAATACCAAATAATGTACAAGTGTGATATTTTCGCCAACAGACATAACAATGCGACAGTCTTGCTTCGACACGACAAATTAAAGAACAACAAAATAAAAGTTTGCCAAGCTTTTGTACGTAAATTAATGATATTAGCTTGTGCAAAAGAAAGTTCCCAAGTACAATCGCACAAACGTAAATACACAACCGACAAACTAAGCAACAAACTTATTCACACGCTGTGACATGTGTCAACAAAAACTGAACAAATTTTTCTAACAATACCACTTATGTCAGCATGTTTTTTCAGTGTGACAAAGCAATAAGTTCTACTGCGATTAAATAGTATAGTTGTAACCTTGTGAGACTGACTAAGTAACAAATAAATTGCACATCGCATCAGCAAGAATGCAAAAAAATGAGTTTATAATGCACTGATGCATCAGACCAAAACCACATACGCACTGTGCATCCCACTACTCAACAAAGATTGAACACTTTAGTTAATCAATCATGCAACAAAAATTTTCACTAAATGATCCTAGAAATTATATGAACCGTTAACAGCGGAACAGAAAGCTTAAACCGATACAACAAATTGATGCTGTTCACATCCAACAGATGCCATCACCAGTCCACAAGCAACGCTGTTGATATTCACAGAACTTTCCAAAAAGTTGGTTCGCCACGCTGACACACGAGGCTAGATCGTTGGACTGGGGTTCTCCAGGGCATCGAGTAGAAACGACTCGATGGACATGTCGCCAATCAGCTTTGACGTAAAGAGGTGGTCAGTGCACTTGAGACCGATGCTGCGTAGTGCCGGGAGTCGCAGCAGCAGCTTGGCAAAACGACCCGGCTCATCCGCGTACTGCTGCTTGCAGTGTTCATCCAGCGTAGCATAGACCTTCTCACGCAGTGACTCCACGGTCTGAGGCGAGCTCAGCGTCTTAGCATCTGACATAAACAACGCACAGTGCAGCAGTGAGGTCGACTTTCGCTGAAACTATAGTGTAAGGCCAAAGACAAGACCAAAGTTTTTGTATTAACAAACGTGGGTCTTAGGTACAGTTTTTCAAGTGCCAATCGAATCAAATTTGACCTCTGATTTACTATCTCCGATCAACATGATGAGAATTGACTGTCGATCAACGTTGTTTTGTTTTTTCACACACTTTTTGATTCTCCAATTATGTGATCACTGATCGATGATTAGTTGATCCATCATCAACCGACTGCACCTACTTTGTATCAGTCTGATTGGCTGGCAGAAAGTGACCTCAATTTGCACTGTTTCTGGAACAAACAGCAATTAACTGCAGATTGGCCATGTTTAATTGTCAATCATCGGACTTAACTGGCCAATAATCGACAATCAACTAAACGAGAAATTTGATGAACGATCAGTCACTAAGTGGCAATTAAAAAAAACAATCACTGAGATGATTTCCGATTAAATCCCAAAGTTGGTCAAAGACAAATTTGATCAGCCATTGAATGCACTTTGATAAACTGGACGTTAGATTAATCTCTTAGCAAAACTTGACCTCACCCAATGTCATCATGTGAATGGCAGAGACATATAATTATACACAACACATGGCAGTCAAACATCATCTGTTGTATCAGACAGCAAGAAACAATTCAAAATACCAACAACTACCACTGTTACAGTTTACTACTTCTATTTAAAACTGTCAAAAAACAATTTTTCAGAGTTATTCCAATTTAAGACTGAAATATGCTGATAAATCATACACTGTGCATTCACCGCACACACTACTAACCATCCTAGCTATCATTCTAACTATCTAATTATCTACTAACTATCACTAGCTCATGCCAATCAGCTGCCACTTCCGAGATTGTAAAGCACTTCTGGCCATGAGTCCTTTACATGTAAGAAGCTCTATAGCAAGTACCGGACTTTTCCTTTTACCTTTTAATTTTTTTATCCATGCACAAAACAGAGCAAAGACAGCTCATTAACTCAGATGAACCATGCTTCACATCCGTTCCTCTCTCCCAACTTAGACCCTGTCCTTCAGTAGACAGCATTATCACATTGATGTCTGTCTGGAGGATAACAGGAAGATTATTAGAACTACCATTATGTTAATTACATATGCATGCGTATAATGGAGTTCTTACAATTTTAGGTTTAGCTTGTTTTTTGCATCTTGTGTTTTGTGTTTCTGTAAAGGCTAAACTTACTGTTCCATTATTATGTGTTTGTGTCCACAAAATGACCTATACTGTGTCGGGTGGGATGTTAAACCCTACTCACTCAGTCACTCACTCTCTCCCACCTTCCTTACCTCTCTCCCTTCTTCTCTCTCCCCTCCCCTTGCCTTCACACTATCTGTGCACCATCAGTCCAGATAAATACAGCTTTTTAGCTAAGAAATAACAACGATGTTCCACCTGGGTTGAAGAGAACAATAGCTCGCAGGCAGCCAAGCTCAGTTTTGTCCATAAGCATCTCACGCATCTTTGACACCAGTTCTGTGAGTATGCGGTCAAAGATCGGCCCAATGCCGACCTGGTGCGCTGTGTTACGATAGACATGCAGGCCGGTAGCCAGCACGATGCTGTCGCGAGATGTCACCGACTGGTGGGAGAAACTCGCTATCAGCAACTCATTCCAACCTGCCACAATCATCAACCAACCACGATATACTTATGACATACTGCAAAATGTGGCACGGTAATCTAGTGGCAGCATGTCAACTAGTTATCAAAAAATTACTGGTTCAACTACCGGCTAGTACACTGGTGGAGTAAACAACCCTGGGCAAGTTGCTTACACAGGGTTGTTTACACCCGTGCCTCTGTCACTAAGCAGCATAACCTGGTACTGGCCTCATGGCTGGAAACGTAATGACAGTATATTGTAGGTTTGACCCATTGTCCATATAAATAAGGTGTCTATGCACTCACAACTAACTTGGGGCCTTGAAGTGGAGATGAACACCATTCTCACTGGTTACAGAGCTGTGAGAAAGCGCTAGTGCAAAAAAATGCTTGTCTCAGCTAGTTAATGGCTGACAAATACACAAATACACTCTACCAGAAGCTAAGACTTGGCTATAATAGAAAAATACAAAACTTGGCTGTCTACATTAATGATTTTTTTGTCACTGTTGTGAGCACACTAACTAGTATGCAATATGATAATATTATGTTACTACAACATGAAGACAGTATTCAGTACAGCTTTACTGCAGTATTACTGTTCACAAACAGAATGCACATTACAAATGTTCTTCGAATGCAGTACGAAAAAATCTTGATGTGCACCTCCATTAGCATGCTCTTCATATGCAGCAGTACTGTTAGTTGGGTAACAAAAGGAAAAAAACGAGCAGCATGAGGAGTCTAGTCTAAATCTCCAACAATTTCCAAAAGTTCACTTGTCGGTTAAGCATAAATCGAACATCGTAGAAATGGCTGTAGCAGCAGTCAGCATCATTACAACTACATGTAGAGGGTGGGCCAAAAGAACCGGACCTGTTTGAGCATTGATAACTCAGCGACGGTTACCTGTAGAAAGGCGTGTGATATGTCAAAAGTTTTAGGATGTTGTAGACAAAAAGGGCCGAACCTGCATAGCAAATCATTTAAATATTCTTTGCCTATTTTGCTTAAATCTTCATTACCCCTGAAATTAGGCATGTGTCTGCACTCCCATGTGCCCAGTTCACTAAACTCAAAACCTCACTGCCAAAAGTTCAGATTCAAATTTTGTGAAATATTTCAATGCTGAGACATGCAAGTTGTACACTTCTTCTGTACACAATTTTGAAATTTTTGGTATATTACGTGCCTTTCCATCAATAAATATTGCTAAGTTATAAAAGCTCAAATGTCCATGTTAAATCTATATTTTACAGTCAAATTTGGCAGGATTTTGGGGGTGACGAATATTTATGCAAATTAGGCAAAGAATATTTAAATGCTTCATTACGCAAATTTGTCATTTATTCTTTACAGCATTCTGAAACTTTTGACAGATCATGTCTTTCTACCACTAACCATCGCTGAGTTATCAATGCTCAAACAGATCCGGTTTTTTTTGGCCCACCCTGTATACTAATCTGCTAACAATGCATACATATTCTCCATTACTACAGAGCATCTACCCTTACAGGATAAGACACAACAAACTATAAGTACATGCTAGAAAGATACAAAAACAAAAGATGCAAGCCAAGACAAGCATCTGACAGTGAATACAACTAACTGACCGACACGTAACAGAGTGACTTGGTCTTCGACTGACAAATCAACGAAGTGCGGAATGTGCTTGGCCCAGTCAACGAGTGCCATCAGCTGCCTGTCCATTGCCTGGTAGATGCTATCAGCCGACTCAGCTGAGTGCTGATCCACCTCAGGTGAGTGATAGATTGCCTCCGGACCAAACTCCATCTGAGCATCAGCGGCGAGCTCTGCTTCTAGGATCAACTCGATGGGCATCTCACTGTTAGCACTTGTTGTGCTCTCAACCTCCACCTCTCCTTTCTCCTTCGCACGCTGCCTCTCCTCCTGCACCGCTGCACACCCAGCACAGAACGACAACAGTACAATCATGTGTACATTTACCAATCAGCAGTGCACTCAGAGACTTGGCGTGGCCAGGTGGTGTAGTGACAACATGTGAGACTAATCATCGTGAGGTCCCCGCCTCGCCAGTTTGATTCCCGCCAGGTCAACTGCCTTGGCAAGTTGTTCACAGACACATACCTCTGTCACCAAGTGTAACACGGTACTGGCGTAATAATGAGAAAGGTAACAGCAGTATACAGGAAAGTCTGACCTACCACCTATATACGAGAGCTGCAGCTCACTGCCGGCTCGGGGCCTTGAAACGAAGATGAACACCAACCCTTACAGCTGTAAGAGAGTGCTGGTGACTACAAGAGACTTTACCTTTAACTTTTACTCAGAGACTTGGTCAGGAAAGACAGTCAATATACAAATAAACATATGCTTCACAAATTCTCAGTTTAGGCTTACGTTTGCCACATTTCTTCTAACCTGCAGTAATGGCAAAAATCAGACATCACTTAATGTAAGCAATGGCCTGTATTATTGTAGTTATGAAATAAACATTTATTTCCGTTAATAATCATATTCAGCTGAGTTTTCAATGAAAATATATCACTTCTTAAATTTCAATGTCACTAAAAAATCATACAGTAATACACAATTTTACGACAATGTCACACAGTCTTTTGTTCCCTTCTCACTACAGCATTCATAAGAGCTGAAAATAACAATCATGTATGGTATATCGGTACTAAACTTTGGCCACAATGTACTGATGCTAACAAGATCACAAAATACAACTGTGTTAATTGTTGGTGTAACAGCACTGGGCTGCACTTACAATATATGCCTCTATCTCATCTTATGTTAGAAAAATTCAGTTCTTATTTAAAAAAATAAAGAAATATTTCCTTCTTCAAAAAATAAAAACAGTAGAGCAGATATAATAGTGAAACTGCACTCTTCTACTACAGACCTTCTCTTTTCATGCCCATCGACAGACACTTCTGATAGCGGCAATATTGACAGCGATTGCGCTGTCTCTTGTCGACGATGCAGTTCTTCTCATCGCGACAGGCATACTGCAGCTCCTTGCGAACTGTGCGCTTGAAGAAGCCCTTGCAACCCTCGCAACTGCCACACAACACCAACAGATGTAGAAATATGACTATAAATTATTATTGTCATTTCTAAAGAATGAAAATGAACATATGTAGCAAATAAGCCATACTGAGTGTCAAGATGCACTGCAGTGTTATAAGAAATGTTTTCAGCCATTTCTGAAATGCAGATAGTGACATACGCAAATAGAGTTCAGCTGGTAAAATGTTCCACATGACAGGACTGCTCTCAGCAAAACCGCGATTGTTCTAGAAAATTTTGCTGCAATTTTTCCATTATATCACACACCATTTCATAATGCCAACTGCGTGCTCTGCAAACCACAGAACTACCAGCACTTCATCAGGATCCACATAAAAGTCACAACTAAGGATGTAATGTTCAATTTTTTTTCTACATTTTGAATTTGTTTTTTTTAAATTTGAATAAAATTCGATATATGCATTTGAGTACCGCTAGTTAACAAGCAGTAGGCGTACCGTAGAATGTACAACATTCAACGATGCATTTTTGTATCATACCGTGTATCTTTGTAATCAAAGTGATTGTTATGGTCTAATAAACGCTTTGTGACACTGAATGTTGTGTTACTTTTTTTCAAAAACACGATGCACATGCAGCAACAAAATTATTGTTCCATTCTATGACTTACAAAAAGTAAACAAAACATGACCGCAGATTGTAAACATAAAGTAAGTAACATAAAACAAAAAAGCTTATATATGCATAATGACATGCTGTATTCAACAATGCAGGAAACTGCCACCAGTGCACACTTGTTTCAACCTATACAAGTGTTTTATTCATTTTGTAATAAAAAGAAACTTTTAGTTGACCTACTTTGTTTTGTTTGTTCAAATTTACCTGACACCAGAGTGAATCAGCAAGTGACAAATAGTACACAGCACGTCTACATATAGGCCTACGATTCTGTCGCAAAAATGATAAGAAAACCTTACATTAACCTTGGCTTAGCATTGCATATTAAAGGGCAGTCCATGCTTGACCTTTGACAGTCAGTTCCTGTGAAGCAGTTATAGCAACAGTACGTCCGACTGAGAAAGTATCAAAGGTCAGCATTCAGCGTCCTAATGCTTTTATTGGACTGGGTGGTTGGAAGGTCAGCACTGATGCAGAACTGCACGATAGACGTGCTGTGTGCAGAGAACTCTGCATGCAGGTGTGCAACGAGGTGATGTGGGCCAACTACTGTACAGCACAGTAAAAACAGGCATGTGTGGCGTTAATTAGTCTAATGCATGCAAAGCGAAATAAACAACGCAAAACATTGAAATACCACACAACTAAAAACATAATTCGAAATTCGAACAAATCAAACAACTACCAAATAATCAAATTTTGGATTACAACCCTAGTCACAACTACAACCCTAGTCACAACAAACACACACAGGTCCTAAAGAATACAGAAACATGACATGACCCTATGTGATATGACTACTAAAACATGACACAACCCTAAGTGATATGCATACCTGTAAACACCGTAATGCTTTCCCGAAGCACGATCACCACATATAGCACAGACATGCTTTGTGTTGGCCAGCAGAGCAGTCTGGCTGCTGGACTGGCTACCATTGCCCAATGTTGGTGAAGGCATGGGAGGTGAAAAACTTGACAGTGGCGATGCAGATGATACAGAGCCAAGTCCCAAACCCGGTGAACCATAATGCAATGGTGATGCTGACGACTACAACAAGCAACAATGGCAACAACTATTAGCTACAATGCATCACATCGTGTTGAATCGCAAGCTATGTGTGTCACAAATTAACTCTTGAGTGTGTTTTTCCTTTTTAACTGCTTTTACTGTCACATGTATGTGTGTATTCATTTATGTTGCTTTTCCTCCTTTACTTAGTTTTCTGCTTGATTTGGAGAATGACAATATACACTATGCAGGTCAGATTCACCAAACTGTGACAAAACAAAAGATTTAATAATGCATAGAATGAACAACTTCAATCATTTTAAGTTTAGGAAATGGTGAAAATTGGCATTTAGCTTGAACAAAAACAGTGTTTTGTGGTCGGCCAAAAATGATGTCATGCAATTTTAGGGAAAAATATTACCTCCCCCCCTTCATCACATTTTGTCACACTGCTCTGGACCCCCAATATGACGTCACAAACTTCTAACGCCCCCTTGCAGTCTGTAGTGTAGCCTACAGATCTGAGTTTCAAACACAACACAAATTTTTTGTATGTTTTGACACATTTGGAACATAAACAATTTTTAAACATAGTATAAATCAAAGTTCCGACATGTGGAAATGACCTTTGTTGTGAAAACTGTCTAACCAACTTACGCGCAAAATCACGTGAAACGACCTTGCCGTAAATGCGATGTGTATGACATCATGTAACCTTTAACCCCTCTCACCCTACGTCACGATATCGTGAACTCCCCTTCCCCTCGACGCGCGACATCATTTATGGACAACCCCTTTACTTTATGTACTTTGCCATTTTGACAAAGTACGCGAATACTGCTGACACTGACAGACAAAGAGAAAGAAAGACAGACAGAGAGAACAGCTCAGCTGTGGCATATACTGCACTTGTAACTTACATTGACAGATCATATGATATTATCCAGTTATCAGCATACTTATGCAGCATTATGGACAACAGAAAAAACGAACTTGAGAATTCAGTATCGGTGACTGAAGTGGAGCACTTCCGGGAGGTCCGGACAATCCACTGAACATGGAACTGCTGAAATACGCACCACCACCAGACAATGACCCAGCTGAGTGCGACTGATGTAGACCGTATCCATAGCCCTGCGTTGAACTAACACTCCCCACTCCGCCTCCACTGTCTCCGATGTAATGTGAGCCTCCAGGACCTGGATAGACACCGGACGATGAAGTGCTGATACTCAGCTGGGATATATCCGGCTTCATGTCATTCATTCCGAGATCCATCTGTAACACAGCCGCAACGACTAGGTGCCTACAACATGTTGTCTAGTGAGCCTAATGCAACCTAACACATACTGCATTAAACAGAAAATCAAAGTAAAAATTATAAACATGCCTATGTATGTTTTCCTGTCGTGTTTTAATGCTGTTGGTCAGATGACAGGAAAGGCAACCACCATGTAAATAACATGACGATGAATTTCCAGTATTGCGAATGCGAATTGCGGAGCATGGTTTAGAATATCGATGGGCGTGGCGTATTTCGAACGAGAAAGTTTGGTTTTGTTTACATTCATTTCGTGTAGTTGATCTAGTTTTTGTTTGCGATATGGTTTCTATAGAATTAGGTGCAAAATTCAACGACTGGGATACATTTGACACTGCTCTGAAGCGGTAGCACTAACTGCTGAATCGGCTGAATTGGGCGCCAATGGAGCATACTTGCTGCGTTCATGACGCTGATGGACTAACAGTAATTATTGAATCGGTCGTCACGCATCACTTTTCTCTTCGCTGTCGTAATTAACGTTTTTTTTCGTAATAATGTATTCATATTCTGCAGCTTATTCAGTTTTAAAGCAATTTAGCAGTAGATATATATAGAATGTCTATGC
>Ga0056128_1002633_pt1 | contig 21441 bp, 9 predicted proteins | sample WorMetLIZISLAND2_FD_71113 | JGI IMG/M metagenome (GOLD analysis project Ga0056128, IMG submission 71113) | Marine gutless worms symbiont microbial communities from Max Planck institute for Marine Microbiology, Germany - Olavius geniculatus... ... | reverse complement strand
CAGGCAATATTTTAGCTTTGAGTTACCGAGTGAGCTTCTCTGTAAGCGCACAGAGAAGTTATCGCGCAAGCTTAACGTTAATTTGTAATGTTCAATTGTCTGATTTGTGGGTACTTGCCCAGACAATTCTTTCTACTAATTATTATTAATTATTATTATTTATGTATTTCATCTAATCGTTATTAATCATTATTATTTATGTAGTTCCTAATTTTTCATCTATTTTTCTTTCTTTTTGTTGTGCTACCAATGTTGGTGAATAAAAGATTGTCAAAAGCGATAGGAAGCAGACTTACACGTGTAGACAAAACGTCCTGGCGCACCTTTACAGAACTGCTTTGACTTGAACGACAAAGTAACCTCGACAACTCCTGGAATATGTCGCGGCGGAGTGTGAACTTTAATCGCGTGCGACGTTATCAGCTGTGACAACACGACATCAACCTGAGTGCATGGGCATGGCTCAAAACATGTCAACCATGCAGCAAAAATACACATATTCACTTTCCAAACACTGACAAAAACAAGAGAAAATAATTAATTATGTATAATTATAAAATATAATATAGGCCTAACGCAGCCCTGATTCGCTAGCGACTGCGACACACGAGGGCTTTATTTATACATTTCAGTTGATTGATTACAAGTAAACTTAAACTTCGCAGAGTAACTGCTAGCTCACAACGTAATATCTATCAACAACATAATTTTTACTTTCATTTTTTTTGCTTTAGGCCTACGAATTTTCAGCTAAACATATCTTTCGCTATATACGATGAAATTGGCGCACGGTACGTTGGTAAGAAGAAAGCCCAGCTGTCGCTAGAAAAGAGACGCTACAGCCTATACAGTTCCTGTAGCAGTAATGACTTTCAAGGTCATCCAAGGTAAATGATTTTTTATGTTATTTGAAAGTCAATATGTCACTTCCTATTAGTGATCAATAGCAACCTAGGCTTTATCTCGCACCGTTTAGCCACAATACACCTGTGACGGACAAACGGACGACAAACAGACGCCATAGACGCGCTGTACGATGTAAACAGAGAAAGACTTCAAAGCAGATGCTGAGAACGACAATGTAGCCTGTACCTCACTCCAGACGAGCATGCTGCCGAAGACGACTTGAAGACCGTCGAAGAAATGCTCGCCAACGATAATGACCGTTGTACCGCCAGTGGTCCAACCTTCACTTGGACAGATCGCTTTAATCGACGGAGTCGCCGCCGAGCATAAGAACCCTGAAACATTACACCCACGTACAGGTAATATAGGCCTACACTGTTAATCTTGCTTCAATAAACTGCAAATCACTAAAAGCGCGTACAGAACGACGTAACTCCACTGAACTGACATGGTTTAGTTTTTCACGAACTGGCCAATGGGCAAGCAGTGAAACATTACAGTAGGCACCGTCTAACGGCGTCGGTGGCCTACGTGACTACGCTCACGTACGTATCAACCAGTGACCAATAGGCTCGCCCTGCTTGCCCACAGGTCAGTTCAGTTCAATTACACGTCGCTCTGTGCGCGCCTTAACTCAAACGGGTATAGCAAGAAAATAGATAGTAAGCGGTATCAGGAAATTTTGCCCCTTTGACATTTTGCTCTCGGGACGTTTCGCCAATTGCCTGAACGCCTCTTCCACTAAAAAAATTGCGGATGACGGCGAAAACGAACAAACGACGAAGACGATGAAGTCTTCGCTGTCCATCCGTTTCCGCCGCCGTCCGTAATTTTTACGCGATATAGCTAGCTATAGCGCGTATTAGCTATGGTGATTCTGTCTTGGTGTCTTGGTGTCTTGTGTCTGTCACGTTCCGGTACCGTTCCAAGACCAGGTAAGATAGAGACATCGGGTTTTCACCGCATGATAGCTTAGGGTCTCTAGTATTTTGTGACAAAATTTCACGCCACTGGGTTTAGGGGGAGAGAATAAGGGGCACCCACCATAAAAACGTTATTTTGCCGCTATTGGCTCGTCTGCCGTGAAAATGGCTGCAGATAGGCACCGACATACTGCTTATCATAACAAGCTCTGGTTTACTAAGCGAAACGTCCCGATTAAGGGGGCGAAACGTCAGAAGAGCGAAACGTCCGTAAATTCAATAACACGTAGGGCCTATACATGATCGGAAGTGCGGAGGCTCGCCGACCCATTCCGTTGTTTTCCCTTCTCGCAGTCCACGTTTTCATTCTATTCCATCGACTTGCTTATTTCCTGTCCGCTTAAACTCTTTATATGTGCGAATTTACTTCATTCAGATAACTCCTCTTGATGTCCTTTGCTGAAATTCATTAGATAGATTAAAATTAGCAAAGCTGCGACGCTGCGCATACATCTATCAGAATTTCTAATATACTCAGTTTGTGCAAAGAGTACTAGTGAAGTCATTATTGCGCCGTTTTGCATCAGGGTGGCTAGCACGCGCTAAACTCGAGCACACGGATAATGTTAAAGCTTGTCGCCCTAAAGAATGCAGATAATTGCGATCTCAGTAATTCATAATCACTGTAAAACATCTTATACAATTCGCTGCGAAGGAAATGCGAGACTTTCTTATACGATGCTCTTAATGACTGTTCATATTTAGGCTATATCCGCGGTATCGGTACATAGCGACTAATTGGCAGCTCTGTGACCAGCGTGTGCTGTAATGACAATGCGAATGACAGACGGCGATGTGGTCCGTCCGTGGTCGTTACGCAATGACCACATTCTCCGTCAAAACAATGCAACTCCGGGGCAGGGGCAGACAAATGATGTCGTGTGGGTGTGTATAAAATCGCCAAGCAATTGTGTGTGTCTGTTTGCATGCTTCGTTAACGACCACACACAACTGTATCGCCGCTTGTACGGCACTAACGGCACGCCGACGACACATCTGTTGACCAATGACCGATAGCCGATAGACCGTCTTTGCCGATTCGAATGACATTTTAAACGGCAGTCTGACAGATTCATTACCAGTAGTTACGTATCTACGTAATGACCGAACGAAGCCGTTCAACTGATACGACTACACAGACAGGTATACAGCGGGAGTAGTATGTGCTGCATTGTTATACCAGTGACAACGACGACCCTGATTGCAGGTAGGTACAGCCGATCCGGCCTCGCAACAATGCCGTACACAGGATCGCCGTCTTGTATACAGCAATTATAACGCCATTAAGGCGTGCACTGAGTGAGGACCGCTGATCAACTATAGGCGCTTCACACACGACCTTGGAATGGATACGAGCTGGATGTGACGTCATCAGGGACGCAGCCAATCGCACGCCGCCATAGCCGACAAACTTAGACATTAGTAAAATACACGAGAATGTTCCACGCGTCGATAAACAAATTGTGGACCGGAAAATAGCCGAAATCCGCAGAACAAGACAAAAACAAACAAACCAAGCATCTTGTAATAAACATAAAAACATTAAACTTAACTCAGTGTAAACTTACGGTCATATAACTGCAGATCTCTCTAGCGTTTCATTCAAAGTTTTAAGCGTATTTCGAAAACAAAACTTTTGAGGTTAGGTGACCGTGAAAGGTCGGTCTCTGCCATATAATTGCTTGCTTTGCTCGCTATAAATCTCGCTTTCATGCCGATAAATGTGTTTTGGTTGTTTAACTGACTCACATTCTCATATACTTCTTAATCCTTACGTCTTGCAGTATACTAATTAGTGTGGTGCATACTTACCCTTTCACTGACATGTCGTATATTATCTCAGGCTACATTGCACTGCATATTGCATAACTCACCATATTTGGGCTGCACGAAATCGCAAGTCGCCGGCGAAGCTAAAGAAAAAAAACACACATACACGGAAATAAAAATATAGTGTGCAAAATAAAATGACAAACACAACAACAAAAATAAATCATACGCAATCAAAAAAAATTACAGTTCTATGACAAAACTCAACAATTATATTAAAGGAACATATTCAAGAAATGAACATAAGTCCACGAGTCATAGCACCAGAAAAGGAAACATCGGTTTTACACGATGTGTATAGTAGAAAGGTACAATCGAACAAAGGCCATACAACAACTAAGTTACTGGCGTTTTTCAATAGAAAATAACATAAAACCATGCAGAATTACAATTTGACATATCAGAATTAATGCACAGTTTTTCAGATCAGTGAAGTAAATCGAAAACCATTAATTCCAAAAAAGTTTTTTGTTGAACGAAGGTAGAAAACCAAAAGCCTATTTTGACGAGCAAAAACTTCGTAAAATCAGTTCAAAAAGTAAGAAATTTATTAAGTTAATAGTTACGAAATAAACGAAAACATAATGTTCTTCAGTGAACGAATAAATAAGATCGTATAAAAGCTATATAGGCCCCTTAATTCGCGACATATACTAACGCAGACGTTATATAACTGCCGTGCTTATACATGACTGTTACGACTGGGATGCACACAGGGCTTTTCTGGAGTCGGACTTTTAAATTAAAGATTTGAACTTTTAAACTGTTAGCGTTTTAACGGCGAGTTTGACGTACAAACTGACCGGCGTCTGAGACGTCGAGACGTCTTGCCCGGCGACCGTGTTTAGAGTTGTTATGAACGAACATATTGTCAGAACACGCCAGCAGCGGGCCGTCCACGTTCGACGTCGACGAAATCGCTACCTGTAACATCACCAATCCGCACAACGAACTTACAGTAGTAATCTCGAAAACACTTTCGTTCGTTATAAAAACGGATGTTCTCTACTAAACAAATTCTTCAGTAGGCCTATTGTTATGCTGGTGGTTTGGCTTTGGCGTCACGAAAGCATTTATTTTCCTGGCCAGTACGCGTTCTGGGAAAATGGATATTTCCCCCACCCCTGCACTTGTCAACTGCGGACGTTTTCCTCATAGACATGTACTCTAAACATACGTTTCTCTTCCCGTTTTTTTTGCGATACCCGGACGCTTGATCCTCATGTAACAGTATAGAGAGAGGCAAACGTCCGGAGTGGCACCGACCATGGGGTAAACGATCCAGGGGGAACATGTCCAGGGGGAATGTCCTACACCTGCGTGCTAGTGCGTATAGTACGCGCGTATACGCGTATATACGCGCGTAGTAGGTCCGTAGTGTGAATGATGCCGTTTTACTGCTCCGTATACGGACTATCACGGGAATATACAGCCGGAGTGGTCTTGGACTGCTTTGCATGTTAGTCGAACCGCGACTGACGACTGCTTATCACGTCTAGGACACCGGCACCGCAGTCACCGAGCTCAGTGTCTGCAGAGAGTACGTTCTGCTTGAGCAGTCGCCCGAAGCAGCCGCCGTGTATCGGAGCTAAGTGAGCGATCTCCCGTTGTCGCAGACCATTCTCTGCCGCCGCCGCCGCAGCCGTCGCATTGTGCTATAGCGGCTAGCACGCCGCAGTCAATGATGGTGTGTTGCATGGCAACATGGCGACGGGGACGGTGACCGGACAAAACCCGGACTGACAAAGCCTCGAAACAGTAATATAGGCTTAGGTTTACGAAATACAGTTAAGGATAGCGTTAGGATTAGGGTTCGTGTAGCAGGTTAGTTTTTACGTTCCAGGTTTGGACAAGGAACCGTTGGAAACAGTTCAGTATAGCCCGAACAGCGCAAGGGTTAGAGAGAAAGTGCGTTAAGATTAATGATGAAGTTAAAATAGGGGAAAATTGCATCTTTGGCTTTGGCGGACCTTGGCTATGGAGACCCTTGGCTACGGTGGACTGAGTTATAGCCAATTTCTGGACTTAGTCTTGTGCCCCTTCGGACTATTAGTGACCAGTCACCCATATGGAGACTACAAATGTAGCTCTAAATTAATTCCGCAAACGGTCGCACGACAGAATATGCGACAAGACAAAACAAAACGTCAGGCGACAGCCCGTCTCGTCTGGTCGCGCTGTGTGTGTGGCATAGATGTAAAAGCGTTTTTCACCTTATATAGACAAAAAGTTTTTATCTAGTATATTTGGTTAGTCTATTGCTATGGTTTTATGACCAAACGGTTGAATTAAAATTAAATAACGTTTTCTTTATCTAAACTACAGTTCCGGGTATACTGCACTTACAGCGTTACGGACTAGGCAGAAGGTTGGACAAATTATGGCCAACGTTTTCTATTCATCGTTTTAAAACGTTTAAAAAATATTTTTGTAACGTTTTCGCGTTTTTAACGTTTTTTAAATTTTTTTCTGGAACGTTCTTTACATCTGCGGTGCGTGGCATGCGGTGTGAAATGGGCTTTATGGAAAACATGGCCACATGGCAGTGTATAATGCCAGAAAAAAACGTGCGTCTGTGGTGGCTGCGGAACAACAACAACAACAGCATATAGCAGCCGCTGACTAATTAGCAGAATGAACGACCTTGGATGATGATGATGATGATGAAGGACGAATAAACTTTAGCGTGGCGTTAAGTCCCAAGTCTACAAGGACACGTAACATTAAGCCTAAACAGTGAAGTCACGTAATATTAGTCAGCGCAATGAGACGTTCTTAGTCATGTCTGTAAGACCGGCCTTGAATCACCGCATATGTGTGTTTTTTGCGGCTAAGAAACCACAAATAATGACTTAAAGACATTCACTATGTTATGTGCATATACGTACCTGAAATCGTCGCATATCGCGAGGGTTTCCGGCGTTTTTGAGACAATTCTGATTGCATTTCATGAAAAATTTTAAGAAAAACCTGCAACACAAACATTCTACAATCAACAAGATCGCCAAGCCTTGCTCAAAGCTAAGTACTGCCCGCGGATAGCCGCAGTATCATGTACACAAAAACACAAAAACCCACGTGACCTTGACCTCAGCGCATTATAGATTTTTCACGAAAATGTGCTAATAAATTGACTTTTGACGTTTGACATTTTGACCTATCGCCTTCAAATTGAAGAGAGTTCTAGAATTTAACGTGATGCATCTTCGTATATACAAAATTGCATCAAGCTGTAAGTACAGTGGTTCGAGAATTATCGTGTTCACAAACTTTTGGCCTTTCCTCGCAATGATGAAAAAAATCCAAAAATCCGGTCTGATGACCTTGACGACATTGATATTCAATAGAATTCTAGAGGTTGTTAACGTACGCGTTAGTGCCAAAGTTTCTCAAACTATAAGTGCAGCGGTTCATAAGATTATCGTGTTAGCAGCTAAAAAAACGACAGTGCTGAAAACAATACTGCCATCGCTTCCGCGGGCAGTAATTATTATATTACGTACACGACAGAATACAAATTGACTTTATAGACAACAACAACCCGATCGCGACTATTTGAAACATGCAGGTTCGCTTTATGTCGATTCACAACGTAGAATGGCGACGCTATATTAAACAAATGTATATCAATAGGCTATAAGTCAGCGAACAGCCAGTTAAAGTTTGCAACTGTTCACATTATGTGTATAAGATAGTTGTGTGTGCGGCATCAAACAGTGAACTTGCACGAACGCAGACCATGGGCAGTAATGCAGTAGAATATTGCGCGGTTATTGAATCAGCAACGAGATATTAGTTTTATTACGAATGTTGAGCGTGAGCGCTGCGGGGTTACGACAGCTATAGCACCGTCGACGCTATAGGCCACGTGACCAAGCCCACGTGACCAAGGATTCCCCTCCAGCGCAGTGGCGTAATAGACCAACCGACGTTGATGACGTCATTCCGCCGCTTGCTAATAGATTCACGGTCGTTTCCGCTATGACGTCAGTCGACGGAAGAAGATTGAAATTCCACGCGCGCTCCATCATCTACCACGAAATCTTATGGTTTAACTTAATCGACCCAGATTCGTGTCTGTTATAAATAACATCAGCAAAAACTATGATCAAAACATATGATAAGTCTTGCATTCACCGTAGTGCTACAGATTTCCGGGAGACTGAAAACAAACGAAGTCAGATTTGGAGCCAAAACTGCTGCATACTTAACGCCTGCACGCGTGGTGTAATTCAACAGCACCTTTAGACCCTGATTGAAGCAGGACCAGAAATCAGCCAAGCAGTTGTTGCTGAAAGCTAATGAAGAAATAAAAAAGCTACGAACGCCGGACGAGGGTTAAATGAGGCTGGCTGGCGTCACGTCAATCGTCTGACTGGCAGCACATCGTATCGGTTGACGACGACATCTCAGACAAAGTGAGTGAGTGAGTGAGTGAGTGAGTCTACAGAAGCTGCTGTTGGACTGCAGGATTATGGGAAGATTCGTGCAGTCCTTTTGATGGCTAAATCAGGACGATTCGTGCACTGAGCGCGAGGAAGACAAAAAAGCGAATGCCACAATTGTTGTTTTGTTGTTTAATTCTTACAGCCAGCAGATGGCTAGACCTGCAGACAGCGTTAGAACTCACCGGCGACGTATATGACAAAAACCAAGTCATAATATAATGCAGTATATGTTTGCTTTCGCCTATTTCGCACAAAGTAGTATCAGATCAGAACATACGCTACAGTGCACGAATCGTCTTGATACAGTTGCACGAATTGTCTCAATACCGACTGCAGGAGTCGGCGGGAGAACAGCAGCTGCAGCAGCATGCCTCCTCCACCCCCAGCACAGCACAGCACGGAGACAGCACGGAGCGGTCAGGCAGTAATGCAATCAATTGCCGGACACACACAGACACAGACGTTATCGCGATGTCTGTTCAACCGCTCGCTGGCTATCTGACGCCGCGCGTCACCAACGTCGTCGTCGACGTCGACGTCCATTCGTTCTGCCTGCTGCCGATAGCTGCACCCACCGTGTGCCGGCACATGCTATCTGCTGGCACCATTCGTCTTGCCAGCGGGCGGGCACTCAGCCTCCTCCCCCGCCCCGCCATGCAGCGCTGCAGGTTCTTTGAGTCGCTGCTGCAGTAATTGACGCCATTGTCTCAGCATGTCATTGCGCCTGTGTGGTCCGCCCGCATGACGACGAGCGGGCGATGAAGCGCTGGTCGTCCATCCGTCCGTCTGTCCGTCTGTCGTCTTCGCCGTTAGCGATCAGCTGATGCCTCGTGCACGCACGCACGCACGCACGGTATCCCGGCGTGCTGTCTCCTATCTCCGCATGCACGCCGGGAACGCTCAGCCAGCCAAGCGATGCGTGGAGTGGATTGGCTCGAGTGCCGAGTGGAGTGGAGTGGAGGGGCGATTAATTATTGACGAGCACATCGAGGGACGACTTGATGCTCCAGCGACTGACATACGCTCTGACGACCATGACGCTAATACCATGACATGCAATGGCATCTTGAATACTGAGCGGTTAAGTGTGGGGCTAAATGGTTACCGACACTCTCTTATAGAAGATGGATGGCTTTTCCAGTTCTGTCTGGATGGATATTAACGTGGATACCTGATCAGCATACACCGATTCGGCACTCAAAACGATAAAAGTCACGTCCATACGCTTCAGAGTCATCTGTTATTAAGCTGCATGAACAAAATGCAACTATTGCCGTTCCGTTCAATTAACTCAGTAATAAAATTGCAACATGCAACAATATTTTTTTAAACTAAGCACGGTGAAGTTCGCTGATTTAGACTCCCAGACGGCTGTAACATTATCACAATCGGCGGGTCGCATTCTCATTGTAAAATACTGAATTTTTCTACAGCACGAAACAGCAGACTAAAAATTTGTATGTTCTACAAAAAACTGCAGCCGAAGCTCATTTCAACTACAAGAAATTTTAGCTAATGCTCACGAGACGCGCGAAAGCCTATAGCAGTTCCTGTTAGCAAACTGTCAGTCTATCTCCAGCCATTTCGTCGCAGTTCATTCGTGGAATGTGCGCTGCAGCCGAAGATCGCAAAAATCAATAAAAACCCCTTATTTCGAAAGTTTAGGATCTTTCAAAGTAAAGGTTTTACGAAAAACTGGCCAACAACGGTAAAATAACGACTATTGCGGGGGTACCGCTCTTTGATGCTCTCGTGCACAGGTTTCCTTGAACCTAAAAATCGAGACTTAAACCGTTGAAATCTACGTTCAATACTGAAAATTTCTTACGCAGCTTTTCTATGTTTGTCTCAATTGATTTCAGCGCAATTCGTTCTTGAAATGTGTCTGACAGCCCGAAATCGCCAAAAAATCCATAAAACCCCTATTTTAAACGTTCGAGGTCATCCAAGATCATTAAATTTGGTAGCAATTTAGAGCCAGTGTACGACTTCCTATCAGTGATTAATAGTAAGCTAGGCCCTATCTCGCACCGTTATTGAGATACAGCAACTTATTGGCTAAAAATCGCAAATTTTTCCCACCCCCTCTTATTTAGCGCCTTCGTTCGGGGTGACCCCTTCGAATTTATGAAAAAAACTTCAGGGTTCCTGAAACTAGAGTCTTTCCGGCAGTCGATAGAGAAGATTTGGTGATCCTAGCTTGCACCGTTTTTGACTGATCCACCCGTGTGACGAAAGGACAGACGAACAGACAGGCGGACAGAATTGCGATGGCTAAAACGCGCTGAACGCAGTAGCTGCTTTCGCGCGTAAAAATACAGTTGGATGTACAAGACATACATAAAGTCAACGTGACGGCGTTGTCTACTCAGCTTTGTGGCATATCGTGTCGGGTGAGCAGGGCCACAGTGTTTGGGGGATCGGAGACGGACGGTTTAGTGGGTGTACGGACAAAAGGCCACCAAGCTGGTTTTTCAGTAGAATTCTTCTTCCAAATGAAGTGCACATCCTTTTGACAATATAACTCAAGTCGTGACTCTGATGAATATACCATAAGATAAATTGACATTTTTTGTTACTGTAGTATATTAAGCTCATTTTTCTGTACTCCGTTTAGCGAGTCATCAAAAGATGTTGCTGTATCGTCGAGGGCTTAACGTCGCATGCGAAAGGCTCAGATACAGCTCGAGACAATGTTCTTGCACAAAAATTATGACACTTATTATTTGGCGAGTTAACTTACGCATAGTGAAAAACCAGTTTTGTGGCCTTTTGTCCGGGATTCGACTTAGTGGCGGTCTTGCGTCCTATATATCGTAGTACGGCAAGTTACGATGACTGCGATGCCTCATCGCAATAAAGCGGCGACGCAATGAGACGACGACCGTTCTAATTAGGTCTGATATCGGTCAAGCGACGCTCGACCTCGCATCCCACTCGGCTCTCATCGCGACAATTACCCTGCAGGCCAAGTATTCGCCGCCGCCGCCGCCGTTGTCTACACGGCGACCGGACCGGCTGTAAAGGGACTCGCAGAGCCGCTGAGAAGTCTGCGGACTGAGATAATGAAACTGCGTCGTGGCATCCCGCCCGCTGTCAGATGCTGATCATTTGTTATCGAACACGTTCGCTGACGACAGTTATTCCACAGTTAGTTCTTGTTATCCCACGACAGCAGACCAAAGTGTCGTGCGTATATATGCAAAAATACAAAATGGCGTGATCATGCAAAGAGCAGCAGAATGTAAGGCACTAAATCGATTAGTATCACAATCACCGTATAGTTATTTCGGTAATAGCTGGTGATACGAAAATGTTATGATTATTATCGTGTGACATGTTCCTTTGGAATGTGTTTTCGCAACTATAGATACTGTGATTCACTGTCGGTCACACGCTTTAATGTGTTAGTGGGTTTCAAGCTATTAACGTGTTTTTAGTGTATTTTATTGTGTGCTGCCGCTGCCTTTTGACGTAATAATAAACGATGATAACTTATATGATTATGACTGAAAAAGCATCGAGAAAAGCGGGATCGGCCCGCCATAGCCGAGGGCCAACATAGGCACGGAAAAGTCAGTGAAACAATAACGGCCTTTCGTCTTACATAGTATGGACTAGAACCGTGATTGGTACTAAATACGAATAAGGAGTGAACATAATATAATTTAGCTAGAAGGTGTATGCATATTTCACCGGAACGCAAAAAGGTCAAAGACGGATCGCTGATGGAAGCGGTCTTGCAAAATGAATGAAGTTGCTCGCTTGACGCGGGAGAGGCAGAAATGGAGTTGGAGCAGATGTGCTCATGAATGTCTGTCACCGTATGGGCACAGTGTTTCAATGATAACTGACTAATTATACAATGTGATGTGTATCCTATAGACTAAGTGTTGTAGTAAGAGACCCTGCAGTAAACGCCACGCGACGGACTATATCTCAAAATCTCGGCTAATCTCGACAAAGAGTAGTAAATATCGCGTGTAAAACGGTCACTGACAAGTGGGCTAAGATCTCTTGGACGCAGCCGTCGTTCAGCCATAAGCACTAGCGGAGAGACATCAGATGCTATCATTACAACAGACTTACACTGGTCCGACAGTGCACGATCGACCGACCGACATGCGTCTTACAGAGCGTCGATACGAAGAAGTGCGGCCGGCGAGCGATTAGACAAAGGTGGCTGAAGAGAGGAGAGGCTGCAGCGCCGACATCATCGGAAATGGCGATGTGCCGCGAGCGCTCGGTCGTGTCGGCCTCTTGCGCTGACCAACCGGCCGTCTGTCGGTCCCAGAAGGTCACTCGATCAACTCAGACCATTAGCCGCTGGGCGGCGCCACGCGGAGCACGTAGCTGTGGGCGACCTTGCTGCGGCGGCTGCTGCTGCTGCACGCGCTAGCTCGACAATGACTGCAATATTCCTACAACGAAACCGAACGAACGAACGAATAAGCTTCGCCTCGTTTATCGCTGTCGTTACATCAACTGCGGACAAGAGCAATTACACCAGTTAATATATTTTATGTACCTCGATCGTACCTCTAGGGACGAACAAAAGTATTAGGCCTAGTAGCCGGTATCGTCATGGTGACTAAGTTCACGCTAACATAATATACGCGCCATTTTTCGGTAAATATGTCTAAAAATAAAATAACAAATTACAGCGAATGCGAACAAAAGCCTAATTGTAATTTCTGCTGCAAGAAAGCATGCAGCTTGTGTGCAATATTGAAATATACCAATCACTGCAGATTCTCTAAAATAGTACAATCAATATGCCGCATTTAGCCAGTAAACCGCGTATTAAGGTAGGCCTACGTACATTTCGTATTTCGCAGAGAAACGCTTTATTTATTGAACTGCGATGAAGTGAAGTTATTTTAGTTTATTTTGTTTCATAACTTAGTACTAAAATGACTCCATTTTTCCCATCTTTTTGTGCAGAATCATATGCTCATTTACACTGTCACTAAAGATTATGGAATATTTCTGCCGTGCCGTCAATTCATAACTTGAGGTTGAGTACGAGTGCAAACTTAGCCCATTCTACACGATTGTATTCTACATCTGTTTATCGGAGTCGATAAATTTGTTCGCGACAAAATTCATGCAGAATACTGTAATAAAAAGGTGACGGATAAACGTTGTCTATCCAGTGGCTAAAACTGAGCATCGCAAAGCATGCCACTTGTAATTGTATTTTCCCTTTTTTTCTGTGTTGCTACTGTGTTATTCTGTGTGTTTATTGTTTACCGTCATAGGTGAATTAAATATTACAAATAGTCAGACATTTGCGCTCGCTTGTGCAACTAACATTCTGTAGTCATGAGTTAAATTCAAACCAGACCGTTCGCCAATAATTCTAACGGTTCGTTACATCCGGTGCACGTGATCAGTCTGAATGCTGATTAAATGTAAATCAGGGTCTGTTAATCAGAACGTTATCAGTGTCAAAGTGACGCGGCGGGCAGTGATGCTGCGGAGTGCATCACGCCGTTAGCTGCGGCATCTGATTTGGTGTCGTCGGCGCGCAGCGCGCTACGCCACTCCGTGACCAACCGATTCCACAAGGACAAACATCGGCACCACGGCATTAGATTCTTAGATCTTGTCCAGATTGCCAACTAACGACCACTTGACTTCAATTAGTTGAGTTACAATCTACAGGCAGCATCACCTCGGTGTACCATGCAGACCGCAAGTTTAAACTATTACCCTCCGCACAAATTTGCGGCTCGTGATTTTCTCCATTACGTGCAGAAAATATCAAGGTTTATCTTGAATGTTTTGCTTTTACTTGTTAGTTTTGCATTAACGACGGCTTAGTTAGGCGTGCGCGTGGCAGTAGTTTAATTTAAATATTCGACGGTCAGAAATCAAAGTCACGGCGTTACAAAGTGCCGACGTCGTGGTAACTTGCGGCGCGTAAGCGTCGATGTTGCTTTATTTGTCTTTCTCGCTGTCGCTATACTGTCAACGCCGTCTCAGCAGCAGTGCGGCGAAGAAAAGTTCTTTCTGTCTCGAGTGTTGTCAGCGATACCGTTGAGTTTCGTGACGAGCGTCGGCTTATATAAACTCACACGTTCGACACCCATAGATAGCATTCCGTGGACGACATGGAAGCAATTAATACGCATGCGAGACCGATCTCGGCCTATCTGTTCCGAGCTACAGCGGCTGACAGTGTTAGCCTGGCGCCGTATCAATGTCACACGCAAAGCAGACTGTCAAACAGATCGACGAATTCAAGTATTTCTACAGTACCGTTAACCCTTGACAGTTACAGGCACCCCAGCAAAAAAAAATCACACTGATGCTAATGTGTGAACTAGGCCCCTATTCAATCACTTCTGGCTCACTTACATTTCGTATAGCAGGCTAATACCCCATTTACACGATCGAGCAAACATCGAGCTGTCTCGTCCAGCTAACATATAGCCAGCTCGTCGTGTAAACGGGGTATAAGCTTATTGCCTAGCCTATATCATCGATATTCACCAACGTCAATTCAAGTCATTCTTGATTATAACCTGGAATATCCTGGCTGCTAATTTGCGTCGATGCGAGTGCACGATTAAACACACTTACATAGCTTCTAATTTTTGTCGTCCGTGGCGAAATCTGCAGACCTAATCAAATGGTGTATCATTCAAAATTTGTCTGCTCTGTGTAATAGTAAAAAAAGCTTTAACAGCCTGCCTTGGCAAAACTGTGGTATCTTGTTTTACGACTCGCGGTCTTTACGCTTTACCTATTCGTTTACATGTGCCTATATACGGTAATGGTACAAGGTCGTCGGGAACTGAACTAAACTGATGCTGTGCACGAAAATGCTGCAGAAGAGTTAACTGGCAGACTGGACCCGGACAAGCCGTTCGGTGCATGCGAGTGCGATCAAGCGGTACGCCGGACGTCGGTCAGCTGATATCGATACGGACGGTCGGTCGGCGAAGGCAGTCATCCAGGCCGGCGAGTCTCAATCGTCTGACTTTGGTATGGCGCGGCAGCGTCCTTAGACGTCAGTCAGCGACCGACGAGCTCTGAGCACTCGGTCGGTCAGGAAAGTCAATCCGGCGAATCCTGGTCATCATAATTGGTTGCACCTGATCGGCCCGTGTATAGTTGAAGCCATCTGGGCTGGGCGCGCGATGCCGGTGTCTCATTATAGGATCGCCCCCAGAAAAGTCTCCCCGGCCGAAAATTTACCTGTAAAAATCCGGCCCGCTCAGCGGCCGCCCGGGGGACGAATTTTTGCCAATAAATTGTCGGCCGGAGGAGACTTTTTAGGTGGGAGCGATCCTATAATGGGGAGATTTTTTATGGGGCTGGGCCTGCGATATTTTAATAAGGGGAGGGGACATATTAATTCCGCGATTTTCTCTCCCCGGGCGGATTTTTCATGGGGAGACATTTTAATATAATACCGGCGTCTGTCGGCGGTAAACGCGACGCGCTCGATGACAAGCTGTCAACAACTAGACACGTTTCCATCACTTCGCTTCTCGTCAACTCTTCAAGCCGAACCGTCATGACATGCACTGCACAACCTCTCTGTGCCGAGTCCACTCGTCTAAATATCGGGCACGCACATGTCTTCCGTTCCGACCATGCTTCCCCTAATAACCTTCTCGCGGTTTAACGCCGCCGACGCCATTTGCTGTTCACAACTGCCATCTATCGTTTGATTTGCACCGACCCAAACATATTTCTCTCCCCATATTTAGCAATAACACGCGACACTCTCAGCTAGTTTTCCTCATCATTCCGTAGTTTCGACAACTGAATAACCGGTGGATTCACCATTCGCTTGTTGGTACTAATTCACCCGCACGCGAATTATTATCGTTAACGCTAACGCTAGCCATAACCTAAACCTGACCTCAACCCTAACTCTAACGCTAACCCTGAACCTAGCGGTAAATTTGGGTGCGGGTGAATTAACGGACAAGAACCCGCTCGTTTCCACATCTTCGCAGGCGTGACGATTCAAACATCATAAAGAATTATTCTATGCTGAGATTGTCTGCTACCAGACGCGTAGTAGTCTACACCATCTAGGGCGAGTGTGTACATGTGCCAATACTTGGCCGTGGACGTACCAGCTTCTCAATCTCGACTGCTGGGCGCATCAAACCGTTTATCGGCCGTGCCCGCTGTCAATGCCCGTGTCCACTAGCTGAAACGAGCGCCGGGCGTCCACTTATTGACCGGTTGGCATTGCGGGCGATTTTGCAAAAAACGATGATCGCTGGTTACTGCTGATAGCTTGAGTCGTATTTTATGCACACTGCAGCGATAATACTATGCAGAATTTACTTATGACGCGCTTTAGTCATAGGCGGCGATCCCGGGAGGAGATAAGGGCAACATGTCCCCTCCAATATTTGGGCAGGGGAGACAACATACAGGTTGTCCCCCCATAATTTGCCCCAAAACGATCAAGTTTTAGTTTTACAGTTCAACTATGCATTTCAAACCAGGTCAAGGCGACATTTCTGCTTATAACAGGTCAATTTTTTTCTGCTCGCTTTGCTCGCAGATTATTTGTAGCCCCACTTTTAAATTTGTGGCACCACCCTTGTTCGTCTTTAGGCGTAGGCCTATTGTTTAAACTGTACTAAATGTGGTCAGCTGAATACTCTGAAACATAGTTAAAATTGTTGCCACCAGATCTCATTTTAAGGCTAGGCCCTAATGCACGAAATTTGATTTTTGGCTGGGGTTCTGTCCCAGACCCAGCTGGAGAAGCTCACAACACCCCCCCAGTCTCTATAACTAGAATTTTGGGGTTTTAGCCAGGGAAAAGAAAGAAAACGATAAAAAATGAAAGTAACTAAATAAGGAAATATAAGGATAGAAAAAAAAACAAAAAAGTAAAGAAGAACAGGGAAAGGAAAAAAGAAGGAAAGGAAAAAAGAGACTCTCTGGATTTGTTTCCCCATGAAAAAAATTCCTGTAACTACACCAATGCAGAAATGCATGCAGTTATACACAAAAAGCGTCAACTTCTGGGGAACAACGTCTTCCAAACCCTTTTCCAGGGCTTTGTCCCTGGACCGCAATAGAAAACTTTTGTTTTCTAGACCCCGTTGCTTTACGCCCCCTAACTTAAAATCCGAAATATTTCCCAAGTTCAGCGAGTTTAAGTACTTTCCAAACGCATTCATTTCATTGTAACTTCTGTGTGTTTTACATGTACCTGTGCCGTTATTTTTAACTCCGTACTTTTGGCGACTTTCTAAACATTTCCATGCAAAAATTGCTGCTAAATTTTTTAACTTTTTTAATAAAAAGTGCTAAGTTTTTCGAGGCTTCGCCCATAAACCCCCACCAGGGGCTCTGCTCCTGGAACCCCATACGCCTAGTCCGTCCCCCAATGCTCACTGAAAATCGCCGCCCTTGGCTTTACTTACACAAAATGAATCCCACATGAACACAGAGTTAGGAAAGCCACATGATGTAACGACATGTCGGTCTAACGGTGATTATTTTGTTGCATATTTCCGCCACCGTACTCATGTTTACGTTGTAACTATTTCCGATGGAGTACATTTCGCCAAAAATACTGCAAACCGTATAAGCCTAACAAAACAGTCTGTCCTTCGTTGGAACAAAGGTCGGCAAACTACTTGGCATGCCGAGGTCCGGTGGCAAGGCCCTGGCTTGTTGACACGTGACCGCGGGTCGAATTAGCACAGCATCATCGCGGGCAGTCAGTTTGGTCGAGGCGGCGGAATGACGGCAGAGCACACAAGACACCGGCTAGAGTGGCCAAGCATCTGCTGCGGCCCGCTCTTCATTGGTCATTTATGTCGGCATTATCTAATTTGTGCAGAGCAGCATGGCGGACCGCACACCGGGTCACATGGCGAGTGCGTGGGGCATTCTGCTTCAGTGGCGCCGCCCAGCGGTCACTCAGTCGCGAGCGCTGCAACGTCGCCGCGCAACCCGCCGCTATTATTCAAGACTCTTGAATGAAGCGACTCAATTCTCCGTCAACATCACTCATGCTGTACATTGTAGCGTGAAGTTTTTAACACATTTTTTGCGTAGACCGCCCTCCTGTCTTATATGCACGGAATCGTTTTGAAAGTGTCTTTGTCGGAAACTGAGCACCGGAATAAATATCGAGCTCTCAGGGTCAACCATACTGGCTTAAACAAAAAGCGTAATCGGTTTATCGAGTGAATGATGCCACACTATGCGTATATAGCCTGCCACCCGACACATGCTGGTAAACGCGCCCCGAAATAACCTCAGCGAGACAGGCCGGCACTCGATTTACCAACCCCGGAAGGATGAAAGGCTGAGTTTATTTCGGTGTTGGTTATATACCGAGATGGTTTACCTGTCCACAGACAGTCACCCATCCAAGTAGTAACCACTTGATAGCGACACGACCGGAAGTGGAACCAACGACTTCGCAAGTCCGACGTCCTATGGGCCTATACCGTTACACAACCAACCCACCTTACATAATACCATACGTGTTAGAGCTGTCGAAGCTTTAATTTTTTTAACGCATGCGTTAACGCTTTAATAACGCATCATTAATATTGCTGATATTGTAGGTGGACTACATCGAACGGGTGACAGCAATGAAGCCCTCGAAGTCGCCCCTGTGTCTCAGGACCGTGACAGTAGTGACGAAACGGCAACAAAACAATTTCTAATTACTCGAATATTATTCGATCGTCGTTAATTTATTAACGCGTTACGTTAACGCGTTAATTTGACAGCTCTAATACGTACGTATATAGCATTCTTCAGCTCGGACAATTAGTGATGAGTAAGACATTACATCGTAACTGAGGAAGTTGCAACTGAGTATATCTGACCTGTCGATGACGACTGGGTCGGACGGAGTTTCGTTGCGATTGCCGCAACTCTTCTTGTCACAGCACCGACTGATGCATTCACACGACACCGACAACACATTATTAACATCATCAAAGCGACAATAATTGTGAAAAAATAACGGCCGAACTAATTTGGCGGCTCGCTGCAAACGTATCATCTTGGAGAAGGCAGAAGTTGCATATGGGTTGGACTGTGACTTGCAGTGCAAATTACTGCCGCTAATTTCAATCCCAAATCCCTGTATAGCGAATGTCTGTCCATAATGCAGTGTTACTTTGGGCTATATATGAATGTCAGTGTTTTTGTCAAGTAGCACATCGTGCCAGCGTTAGCAGGGTGTACGAGTGTAATGGACAGATAGAAAAACGGACCACGCTATGGTAGCATCTGTTGCAATAACCGGCGTCGCTGACGCTGAAAGTGATGCCGCCTAAAAATTAAAAAAACTAGATATGGGTCTAAACTGAACTAACGATGCATACAGTGTTTGAATTGGGAAAAATTAGCTGCGGGGTTGAACTTTTCGACTGTCGGAGCCCGACCAAAATTATGATGTAAATCCTATGCATATAGTATATAGCTGACCCCGCAAAACATAATTTGACAGTGTGTTAGGGGGGTTGAGAAAACAGTTGGGGGGTTCAACCTCCCAACCCCCGGCAATTCAAACACTGGATGTACGCTACAGTAAACCTGTCAAAAAGGGAGAAAAGACCAGCTAATGTTACTGGATGTTTCTGAACAAAATTCTGCATATACCTGCACATAATTTCGTGCGTGAGCAATACTCGACACATTTCCGGGTTTTTGTCCTGACCTTCGTAGACAATTACCTACACCAAATGCACAAAACAAGCAATTAAACAACTGACTGAAAACGAACAATTACATTTACTCAAAAAAATCTTATCATCGTGTAAACCTTACAGCTAAACAATATTATCGTTCGTTTCAACGGTTTGGTCATAAGATGACGAAGTTGCTCGCGCCTGGGCACAAATTAGCCAGATGACGTGCGGACGGACCGCAGGGCTGACTGATGCAGAACGCGCCCGCATTCGCCCGTCGCGCGCGTAATAAAACTAAGTCCTTCGTCGACTGCACACTGTCACTGAGTGAGTGGCCGATGACCACTGACCACGAAGTCAACATGCATGCTAGCCGCAGTCGCTGCCGATAGAATGTCCTAGCGAATGTTACAATTAGCATAATAGTCGCAGGTTGTTATTATCTGTCGCTAAACACTGGGTGACTTGCACGCCGAACCAAGTCAAAACTCGACCTACGCCGCCGAAAACGTCTCGCGCGCTCTCGTTAGAAACTCCGCGCCAGATGGTAACAGAATGCTGGGTGCGATAATGCCAGAAATTAGCCATTAGGCCTACCGGTCGTCCGCGAGCTGAACGATTTAAATGATATTTGCGGCCGTGACAAGAGTTCAGAAGAAGCATGCGGCAGAAGTTCAAGCAGCAGGCAGTGTTTATTTTGAAGTGATTATTCAACGATATTATTAGCTATTTTGTAGTTTGCAGTAAAAGCAAATTTGCTGAGCGCGCCTGGGCCAAGCCGACAGAATGAAAAAAAACAAAAAATAAACTGACGACCTGTGGATGTTGAAGAACACATCAAAGGGTAAATCAAATAGAATAACAAATAAATTGTAGGAAAAATAATTTTTAAATGCCAGTTTGCGGCTGCTTTTCAAAAGCGATATCGACTCAAACTCGTCAAAACAGGTTAGGACTCTAAAATCTCTATTGATAATAAAAATATTCTAAATAAAAATTATATCTCCACTGTGACACATAAGGTTATGTCTGTCGTTGCGGTTTACCATTTTTAACTAATAACGAATGGCATGACATGCGTTATGCCAAGAAATGTGGTATTAATCATTTTAACCTCAAAATGCACCAAATTATAGGGGGTCTACTTCGCAGCGGCGCTCCGCTCGGGCCCGCGCTGTAGAGAGTAATATTAAAGAGAGAAGACTAAAGAAATAAATGGGCAGTGAAAAAAATGAAAATGAAAAAGGGAAACGACAAGAGAGTGGAGACATAGCTTCAAACCTCCATTGTCAAATCTCGCGAATGCCCCCCCCGTCTAAAACCCGTAACGCAAACGTGCACGCCGTTATATACGTGATTTGATACAACAGTGTCCGTGCCTGGCAAGAAAATGATATCGTACAGTATAACTCAGAGCACGATATATATGGAATGTGACATTGACAAGCTGTCGAGCGAAGCTTGACATGAGAGCGGGCGGTGATTTTGACGATCTAGAGGAAGGCGGTGTTGACGACACATCAGACAGCAGATGGCAGACGACATTCGACCGGTCCAGAGTCAGTGACGGTTTGAAGGTGGGACCGACCGATGACAAGTCATTGGCTCATGGCCTGTGTGTAACGC
>Ga0056128_1002630_pt1 | contig 21459 bp, 15 predicted proteins | sample WorMetLIZISLAND2_FD_71113 | JGI IMG/M metagenome (GOLD analysis project Ga0056128, IMG submission 71113) | Marine gutless worms symbiont microbial communities from Max Planck institute for Marine Microbiology, Germany - Olavius geniculatus... ... | reverse complement strand
ATTGCGCCGCGCACGCAAATAACGAAATTACGTAACATCTGACGTCATTGCATATTTATTACGGCGTTTATTTTTGATACCAGACTGCTTAAATTTACTAAACTATCCGTACGCATAGGAATGTAAATAGTCGCCATGTTTTCGCTCAGCTAAAGTCAAAAGTTGAAGTGGATTCAGACTCAGCGACAGTTAAGCCCTAAGGGCTAAAGCTATCTCTTCCATGCAAATCGAACCGACTTTAGCCAGGTTAGTTCGGCTCAGCTTTGGTCTAAGTACGTACTTTTGGACTCAGCGAAAGTCTAAGTCAAAAAGTGAAGTGACCCAATGTGTCGCGTAGCGTACTTAAGGACGTGGCAATGAAAGAACTGTTGGCTATTGATAGCAATGCTAATTATTAGTTTTGTTTTTAGTCAAGTTGTTTATTTTTTGTATTTTATTTTGTTTACTTGCTATCAGTATTCTTTCTGACGAATAAAGTTGTATATATTATTATTTTAACTCTCAAATTTACTGTGCATTAAATTACATTGAGTAAAGATTTGCATAACGGATTAGGCCTACGCATTCTCTCAAGCGGCTTTCACTTAGCTTAGCTTTGCACCTATTGTGTGTCAATTAAGTAAAAGTATTTACAACTAAATTTTGTTTAGGATATACAGTAATATTTTTCAAGTAAGCTATTTAGGATGGCTAGTCTTGTAAGGGCCAGTCTGGAATTCAACACACGATAATATCGCCTCAAAACCATTTCTGCCGTTTTCGAGTTTTGATTCATATGGCCTTTGAATAACTTTGTAAACTGTGAAAGTTTTTTTGCTCTCATTCTGTAGTATAGCCCTAAGTGCCGGTAGTTACCATGCTGTTAGCTATGAAATGTTAAGCTGTTTTTACTGTTCTTCTGTTGTCTACGCGCAAGAACACGATATTGCTGAATTTTCAAAAGTGTATGTACATTTTTGTGCTACAAACATTGCAAAATTTGTTAACCTAATTACATAGTATCTATCTACTTTTTAATTTATTCAGAAAACATTTTTTGGTCAGTTGATTTCCAGGAATGGAAAATCATTGAAATTTTTCCAACAGATGCCAGATGTTAAGGCTAAAATGCACCACATTCGATTTCGAAAGCGCCGTAAGAGTAGCCTACTGCGGTATTCCAGATATCCTGTCTAGATTTCAGAGGTCCTACGTTTATGGGGAAAAAATGAGAAGGCAGAAAAGAAAGAAAAAGATCAAGAGGGGATGAAAAATGGAACGAAAAAGAGAGCAAAGAAAAGAGAAGGAAAAGGGGCAAAGGTTGGGAAGTAAAGAAAAGGGAAGAAAAAAGCCCTTAATAATTTTTCACACTTTCATTTTTGGTTTTCTAAGAATAGGCCTATGCCTGTCTGTCTGTGTGTCACTAGTTAACTTGTGTGTGGTACAGATGCAGTAGCGGCAATATGACGTCACGCTTTGATCACGATGACGTCAAAAAACGCGTCGCTGAACTGAACCTACAATCTGCTGGAAAAATTCACCGCAAGCAGGCTGGCGCTGATGACGCTTGTGAATTGCCAGCGTCGTCAGCATTATTATCATCATCAACTTTGCATTTGGACTGGAGTCGTTTTGAAACCGTCTTTGCAACGGGTACGTGACACTACGATCGCGAATCCAATGCCCTCAGAGGGTGTCTGCGTGTGCAAAAAAATGTCGCATGCAATAAAACCAGTCGGAGAGAGTAGGACTTAATTTTGTGGACTATCTGTGACATTAACTATTCAATAAGTTCAATAAGTTGTAATTTGACTAAGCTCTAAACTTTGACATCACTGTGAAATTGTGACTCACTAATTCTAATAAAGCCTAATTTTCATCATCTAATTTAAATTGTAATTAATTAGTACTAGAAAAGATGCTATACTAATTTTGGGCCTATCTGACAGTTTCTTTAAAGTGTTAATTTTAATCAATTACTTCAAAATTGTACAATTACTTTGTTGACTATACCTAACCCCGCCCTGATTTGTCGAACACGTAGGTACTCTCTAACCACTGAGCTACCAAGCTTTCTGACAGACACTGTTAATGTTTATCTGTCTTATTGCTATCACACAGATAAAACAAGAAATTTGAGCTAATGCTCAGGAGACGCGCGAAAGGCTACAGCAGTTCTGGTTTGTTAGTTTATCTGAAAATTTGGGTGTTCGCGCTAAGTTAATATACAAATACCAAATTCTGTATCTGGATCGCATAATGATACTTTCATGGCGCCACCTTGTGAATGATATAGACTTGTGTCGCAGCCCGAAATCGCCAAAAAAATTTATAAAAACCTTCTATTCTGGCGTTCAAGGTCATTCAAGGTCATTGAATTCGACGCTAATCGAAAACCAGTGTACGACTTCCTATTAGTGATTAATAGTAGCTTTGGCCCTATCTCGCACTGTTACTGAGATATTGGCCAAAAATCGCAAATTTTGCCTACCCCCTCACTTAGCCCCCTCGAATTTATGGGAAAACTTTACGGTTCCTAAAACTAGAGTCTTTCAGGCAGCCGACGGTGAAGATTTGGTGATCCTATCTTGCACCGTTTTTGACTGATCCACCCGTGACGGACAGACGGACAGACAGGATTGCGATGGCTAAGACGCGCTAAAAGCAGTAGCTGCTTTCGCGCGTAATCACTTCTGTCATTCTGTCCGTCCGTCTGTAAACACTCCTACGGCCGCAATTTTGACTCGATCTTGATGAAATTTTGCACAGTGATTCGCGGCCCGAAAAATAAGATCGAGTTTGTTTGGGATAAAAATCTGATAACTTTTTCCCCTATTTTACCCCAATTTTCAAAAATTTGCATTACGGCTTTGTCGTCTTCGCCGGTTACGACGTCTCCGCCGGGCACGATCCCCTCAGCTAGAGCGTAGGAATATGTACAACAGACCGCCACGGCTGCGGGACTAGTTTTTACGCACACTGGTATGACAGAGTTAGTTGCCGCCGGGGCGTAGAGAGAGTGTGTAGCGAGCATTGAAAAGAAGCGGTCCGTTCATGCTAGGCAGTTGATTCGATTTGTTCTAATCGATAAAGACAGACTCGCTCGTTCCCCCTTGTTCAGATGGTCAGTAGTTTTAGGATAGAATACGTGTTTGACTGTCGTACAGCACAGTTCATATTGCCGTTCTTTGTTATATAATACGTTTTATAACGTTACTTTGACTATCCGTTGTCGTCACTCAAAAGACCCCACGCTGGCCCCCACCCGGGACCCCGACAAGAGTAACTCATAGCTAGCCGTGCAAAGGTGGATAATTTCCACAGCAGTGTCGCCCAACGCGTGGGGCTCGAGGTACGTTGCTGTTACTTCCTGTGGTTCTGGGCGTAACGCCGTCAGCGCCGGGCAAGGTCACCACCGCCGGGCATTGCGTCTCCGCCGGGTTACACTGTCTATGCCTGGCACCGTCGTCTTCGCCGGCTGCAACACGTGAACATCGACTGAACCGCTGACGCGATCACGTCGCTTCCGCTGGGTAGTGCCGTTTGCGACAGGCAGTGCGTTTCCGTCGGGTTACGCCGTCTGTGTTGGACAAAGTGCGTCTGCGCCAGGCAGTGCCGTCTGCGCCGGGCACCGTCATTTCTGCCGGCTTGAGTCAACGGGTATACTCGGTGCTGGAGTGAGTCGTGTTTGTGGACGGGCTGTTGCCAGAACAACGATTAAAAATGGAGAGTCAAGTCGTGGAATATGACTCTGTTGCTGATCTGCGTGTTCCCGTTTCTGACGATGAAGACGAGGAGTACTGCGCTGCGGGCGAGATGATAGAGGATGGTGTGTCAGCTGTTGGATTGACGTCTACCGACACTGTCCAGGCCGGTGCTGCTGCGGGCGTGACCGGAACGCCGGCGCGAGCACCGGGCCATCAGGTGAGCGGGTCTGCGACTACGAGCGGGTCACGGAGGGCAACCTCTGCCGTGGATCCTCGACTCGAAAACGTCACCTCATCCGGTGTGACGACTCTAGAGCCCCCAGGCCTCCTGAGCGCGTTTTCGCGATGCTTCCTGCCGTCGTTTCTGCAGCAAGGACGGCCACAGGCCGCACCGACGTCGATGGATGTCACCGGCCGTCCAGCTGAGCGACCTACAGCGGTTAGGCCAAGTAGAGTTGCGTCCCCGACCGCCAGTGGACCCCGCCAGTGCAGCGCCAGCAACGCCCGCCTTCGAGCAGCCGACGTCGGCGGATAAGCCGGGTCGTGGGGAAGTGGTTTTGGGCGTGGAGGCCGCAGGCGTTCCAGGGATACAGATCCGTGTCGTGTTTGTGGACAGCTTGGTCATTGGGCCCATGAATGTGGTCAACGGAAGGTCTAGCCTGTCGCGCGGGAGCCCGATTGCCGCGACAGTTTACTACCCGCATCATGGGAGGGCAAGGTTTCGAAACCGTCCGATTCGCTGCCTTCTGGACTGCGGGTGTGAGAGAAGCATCATCGGCCGACGTTATTTTCGGGGCCTTCGTTTGAGACCAACCCAGTACCGGCTGTCAGCGGCGAACAAGGTCAGTCTGCCGCTTGATGGTGATATCGATTTGCATTTTACAATCGATGGCCACGCGATGACCGCCAGTGTATCCATGTCTCGAGCCATCGATGATATGATGCTCGGCAGTGACTGGCTTGTCAAGAACGAATGCCACTGGGATTTTGCTGCCGGAACCATTTATGACCGCCTCATCCGGACGTATCAGCGCCGTCACGTCGACATGTGTCGCCGTATAACGGTGACCGAGGAGTTTATCGTCCCGCCTCCTTATGAAGCCAACGTTCCAGCCATAATGATGTATGACCACATTCGTAGTCAGGCTCCGGCCTGGGTCGTCGAGTTACGGGTCATCCTACCAGGCGTGATGGCAGCCAGGACTCTGGTGAATGGGGACAGCGTGGACGTTGTGGCTCGGGTGTGCAATTATTCAGACACACCTCACGTCTTCCGAGAAGACAGCTTCCTTGGTCTGGTGGAACCAGTAGAGACTGACGCCATTGACGCCGGCTGTGACGGCACCGCCGGGCAATGTGCCTTCACCGCCGGGCATGATGTCGTCTCCGCCGGGTCGGGTAAAAATCTTCCATCTCCGCCGGGCAGACCACAGTCATCTCACCTGACGAGACTACGGTCGTCCACCGACCGTACGTTTATCGACGTTTTTAAGCCGTCGTCCAATGCGAGTCGTGAGGACTCGTCAGCTCGACGTAGAAAGAAAAAACGTCGTCTTGGAGGAGATCGTCAGCTAGCCATGGTTAGTGATGAGTCTAGTAACGACAGCCACGAGCACGTTCGATGCCTTATCGAACGTCTGCCGGATGATCTAACTTCCAAGCAACGTGCTCGCGCTGTGGAGTTTATCAAGTCAAGGTCGCAGGTCTTCTCCCGGTCGGAATTCAACATCGAAGGACAAGTTTCCTCTACCGAAGACCGATACGTGCTTGGACACGTTGAACGGGTCTCGGTACTTCAGTTCCTGTGATCTTCGTCAAAGGTATTGGCAGACCGTGATCGACCAGATGGACCGCGACAAAACAGCGTTCGTCACGCGTAAAGGACAGTGGTGTTTCAAAGTGCTCAGTTTCGGGCTTTGTAATGTCCCAAGTCAGTTTGCTCGCACGATGGAACTTATCATGTCCGGGCTTACGTATGACATTTGCCTTGTTTATCTTGATGATATTCTGATCATTCCGAGATCATTTGAGGAGCACTGTGAACGGCTGGCCACCGTTTTTGATCGGCTTAAAGGTCACACTTTAAAACTCAAGGCAGCCAAGTGTCACCTCTTTCAGAGGAAGGTCACGTTCCTTGGGCATGTCGTGAGCGAAGATGGCATCGAGTGTGACCCAGAGAAGACGGCCGCAATTGTTACGTGGCCGAGACCGACCGATGTGTCGGAGGTACGTGCGTTCTGTGGGATAGCGTCCTATTATCGATCCTTTGTGCCGAACTTCGCGCACATTGCGTGGCCGTTACACCGGCTAAATCTAAAAAAACACGCAGTTTGTTTGGACTGATGCCTGCGAGGACGCATTTAACGAGTTGAAAAAGCGTCTTACTTCACCGCCTATCCTCGTGGCGCCCCGCGACACCGGTACTTTGTTCCTTGACACAGATGCTTCAGATGTCGCACTGGGCTGTATCCTTTAGCAGGAACAAGACAACATGTTACGTGTAATCGGCTACGCGAGCCGAGCACTGTCCAGTTCCGAACGACCTTACCATCCAACATCGACCAGGACGAGTCCACAGCACGGCCTGCCGTGCCGTCTTTGCCGGGCAATCTGCCGTCTCCGCCGGGCGTGATGGAGACCCAGAACGTCGTCTACGGACTTAAGAAATACCGGCAGCACTTACTGGGACGACCCGTCGTCGTCCGTACCGATCACGCAGCTCTGACTTATCTCATGAAAACGCCGGAGCTAGTCGGACAACAGCAAGGTCTCTGGTTGGACTTGCTGGGCGAGTATGACCTCACCATCCAACATCGACCAGGTCGAGTCCACAGCAACAGCGATGCTTTGTCACGTCGGCCGTGTGACTGAAATGGAGAGCCAGGATGTCGTCAATGCAGACCGCGCACAACAGATGAGCAAACGGCAGATGCAGTGCCGTCATTGCCGGGCAATCTGCCGTCTCCGCCGGGTGTGATGGAGACCCAGAACGTGGTGCTGCCGTCTTTGCCGGTAGCACTCGCATAGCTGGATGAATACGGGACACAGGATAGGCCTTCTGGGCCAGTTAGGCCGCCTGGATTTGGCGAGTCGGGCGTTTCCAGTGCTCCGTTTCCATCGGTCAGCGTGCTGTCGCCTTTAGCCGTGCCGTTCGTGCTTGCCGTGTCGTCTCTGCCGGTCATGTCCGAGACGCAGACCGAAGCGTTTTCACCGGCTCTGCCGTCTGCGCCGGTTCCAGCAGACGCACCGATCGCGCTTGATGCGCTGGAGAGGGTGCCGTCTCTGCCTTGTCTTGTTAGATATTAGCTTCAAATTTCGGTCCCCGAAAAGGTTTGACCCTTGCGTGAGGCCACGTTGTCCGAGCCATCGCGCGTGAAAATCCGCCGGGCGGTCTGACCTGTAGGTCGGTTAACAAAAAAGGTATATATACTAGAAACATTTTCGTTATATTTTATCCATTTGCCGAAAAGCCCCCAATGGACGGATTTGCACGAAATTTTGCACATCGGGTCGCCCTGCAAACGTAATCGAAGGTTTCAAATTTTGTGTCGATCGGTTAAGGGGTTTTGGATCTGCGCGGGGTCGAATTTTGCCATTTTCCTTGACGTAGCCGATCGCCATTAACACATCTTGGATTTTTGCACAATAGCAATAACTCAGCCGCCGATTGACATGTGTTAATGAAATTTTGTAGTGATGTTGTTGGCTGCTACCAGAAGTAGATCGTGTGACCAAAATCGACAAAAATAATAAATTCAAGATGGCAGCGGCCGCCATTTTGAATTTCGTTGATCGCTCATAATTTAGTTGCTATTGTACGTACTTGCACGAAATTTCATATGCGAGTTAAGTTTGACGTTCTGCATGTAGTTTTACTATAAAATCGAATAAAATGAAATTCGACATGACGACGGCCAGCATTTGTATTTTAACACAAAGCATAACAAATCAGCTGTCGACTGATAAAGGCTCATAAAATTTTGCAGGAATGTGGTTAGATGCTACTCAAATATATCATGTGACAAGAATTAAGAAAAGTAGTCAATTCAAGATGGCGGTGTCACCTTTTTGAATGTCGTTCATCACTTATAACTGCTTTTTCACCCATCTGCATGACATTTGGTATGTAGACTAAATTTGCGGTCCAACATACAGCTTTGCCATTATATTAAACAAATAACAAAATGCAAGATGCTGGAGGTAGTACTGTTGTAGTAGTTGTTGTTGTTGTGTACAAAGTAACTGGTAATAAATCACGTGACCAGAATTGAAAAAAGTAGTAACTTTAAAATGGCGGTGATCACCATTTTAAATGTAGTTCATCACTTATAACTGCTTTTTCGCCCATCTGCATGAAATTTGGTATGTAGACTAAATTTGCGGTCCCACATAGGCCCTACAAGCCTGCCATTCTATTAAACGAACAACAAAATTCAAGATGCTGGGGGTAGCATAGTAGTAATAGTAGTAGTTGTTGTGTACAAAGTAACTGTCCAGTGACCTTTCAAACTTTAATAAAACCGCAAATATTATATATAAAAAAACTGCAAGCAATTCGTTTAATGTTGTGTAAGCGCTGATGTAAAACTGCAAATATCAAAAAGTATAAGCACGAACATTATGCATTAGCTTAGACATTTATATCTGGCTACTAAGGAAATTAAATTTATTAAATGTCTAAGCTAATACATTAGTTCGTGCTCATACTTTTTGATTTTTACAGTTTTACATCAGCGTTTATACAACATTAAATGAATTGCTTGCACTTTTTATATATAATGTAGGATAGGCACATGTATTTTATATTGTATAAGTTATCTAACCCACACAAACTTATCTTTTCATCAAGGCTTGTGCGGTAGCAACAAGCTGTTGTATAAGCGATGTGCAAAGTCAATGGGAGGGCCGAAATTTCGACCCGCCACAGCTCCCACATTTTTCAACCAATCTTAATGAAACTTGAAACCAAGAAAGATGTCCGGGAAACGACCTCACGTGCAAAATTTGGTTGATGTGAAACGACGGAAAGGAGGTTTGCGTAAGGAGGGCATTTTCCGTTACTTTGTGTATTCTGTCCTTTTTTGTATACGCCTACAGGTCACACCAGAAGACCGATCACGACCGTTTATGGCTCAAAACGCGTGTTTCCGCGTAAGATAAAGCCTGTTAAAAGTTTTGATGATAAAAAAATAATGTTTGGGGGTCAAAACTTCTAAAAAGCATGATTTTGGGGAGCTTAAATAGGCTTTTTAAGCCAAATTTGCGAAACTTTCGAATCGCGATATCTCGAAAAGTACGCACTCGATCAACACGACATTTGAGGAGGAATCCCAGGTGCACAAATGGATTTCGTGGGTTGTCCAGCATTACAAAATTATAATTTAAGATGGCGGCAGCCGCCATCTTGGATTTTTGCACAAACAGCAATAACTCAGCCGCCGATTGACGTAGATGAATGAAATTTTGCAGTAGGGTAAACGGCTTCCACCGGAAATAGACTATTTGACCAAAATGGACAAAAATGATAAATTCAGGTTGGCGGCGGCCGCCATTTTAAATTTTATTTATCGCTCATAACTCCTTTACTATTGCACATATTTGCACGAAATTTGGCATGTGTATTAAGTTGAAGGTCTTACATACAATTAAATATAAAAAACCTTACCAGTTTACATTACTGTGTAAGGGCGACCAAGTCACCCATCCAAAACAGCAGAAATCATTTTACTAGGACACACAGTGATAGAACGACGAACTGGCTGCCTTACAAACCATGTTACGTGACCCCATTTAACGTTTTCCACTTTGCATTATCCCGTAAGCCAATAGGGAAGAGTTGCCTGAATTGAAACGGTTCCTTGATTGGAACACTTTACTTACTCGAAATCTATGAGCTGCTTACTGAAAGTAAAAAATAATTAGTACTCTACGGTGGTTTTGCTTTCGATTTTAGGTAACTATGGTGTATGTTATCGACTCGATTTGCAGTTAGTGACGATTGTTGATTTTCGATTGCGTCTATCTAGCACCGTTATGAACATATGGTTGTTTGAAGTTCTTCCAGAAAGGCTCTTCCAGGAATAGAAGTCGGTCGTCGGTCGGTCGGTCCTCAATATTACACTGATCTCATTTACTCCTCTTCGCTACGTTAGTAACGTAGCGCGCGAAGAGTAAACAAAAAGAAAGAAAAAGTACCCATTTTTGAACATTATATTTCACCCTTTTGCCCCGCCGGCGTTGCTGTTCCGATTTGTACCATTTTTGGCACGTAGAGTGACACCACAGACGTGATCATCCAAGTCAAATTTTGAGTCGATTGACTCAGAGGTTTGGGGGCTACAGGTGCCCAAAATCTGGGGTTTCCCATTGACTTTGATAGTCGCCCTTACAACAGTGTTTCGCACTACCGTGCTACACTGTGATAAACTGATGTTTTGTAGGTTTATTCTCCATCATCATTTGGTACTTTTTATTCGTAGGGGCCTAACTTTTTGCTTGGCCTTCGACCTCGAAAAATTGGTTTTGGCTTCGGCCTTAACCTCATAGTCTTGGCTTTGGCCTCGGCCTTGGCATCATAGCTTTGGTCGTAGCCTCGGTCTCGGTCTCAAAATGTTAGCTTTGTTTAACATATCTGACATTTACCAATAAAAAGATTTTTCGACAATTTTCCAACTGCCCAAAATTCAGGAAGAGGGGGCAATTTGCTCTACTTCATCTGTCATGACGCCACTGCTAAATTTGATTGAATGTTAAAAGACCTCACAATAGTCAAGAAGTTTTAAAAGTTAATTCTGTGCTGTGCAATAAGCGACGAAATCATGGAAACGCAGTGAAATTGATAATACTGTTGGTTCCATATTGAGTGAAGAGCAACAACGTCGTGGCAGAGGAAGAAGGGGTAGGTTGGGATAATTATCTTTCCCTTCCACCGTAAACTTCGGGCTGTCAGAAAATGTTTAAAATATCTTGCTTTTTCGAAAAAATGGCTATTTTAAAACTGCAAAACCCCATTTCGGGAAATTCAGGTCCTAAGCGCAACGTTAAAATCTTCAGTATTCTGTGTCGGAAATTTGCTGTGTACATGTAAGCTTACGTCGAAAAACGCAACTTCCTGCTTCGCCTATTTTCTTTTAGCTCACTACGCGCCTGATGAAAAGAGTGAAAAGATGAGGTTAGAATGAAAGACTTCGACGCTGTTTACGAGGGACTACATAACAAAGAAACAGTCTGCTCTGCTCTCCGTACACAGGGGCATTCACTCCATTGACAGGTAGAAGCAGGATATGCTTCCTGGAAAACATTGAGGAGTTAAACTGAAGAAGAGGGATTTTATTTCATTCTTTCAGACTTACATCTTAAAATTCATTTCTTTGAGTCTGACTATCTTGCCCATTAGCCTCCCTGCCGAATGCGCCCTGCTTCTCCTGTAACATTTTGGCGCTATAAATTGGTAGTTACTTACTTACGTACACCACTTTTGACCTTTCTCTTCTTGCTTCCACGGAACTTTCATCACCGAGTATTACAACTATTACTAAAATTACAAGTTACAACAACTGGTCTACTGATGTTATTAGCATCGTTGTCGTAGCTGGTTGTCTGTACGGCAATGCCTCTCTGTCTGTCTATTGTACACAGATCTGTTTCCAGACATTGCACGCAACGCGGATCAGACGAAAGGGGAAAATGACATCACAACCAGCAGTTTTACCGGTACGCTGCAGCGGCTACATATGTTTTAGTTGTACAGTGTGTATCAGAGAGTAAATTTAAGGTGAAATGTCTGGTATTTGCTGTATGTATACAAGAGTAATAGGGTTAGGCGTCACATTAGTCCACCAGGACAGTAAGTGCCGTAACGTTTTGGAGGAAATGCAGACAACAGCTGATTGGCACGCTGCTTGCAGGCGCAGATGAGCGACAGTTGATGACGACTCAGTTCCTTCGCTCTCTGTTAGAACTTCTGCTGGACTACATTCGTTCGAGCAACGACCGCAACAGCAAGGTGCTCGACTTCCGCTACACGCAAACACTCAAAGAGATGATGTCATACTGTTTGGACATTCCGAAGCAGCCTCAGAACATCGCACATATTCTCAGCGACTGTAAGGAGACTCTCAAGTACTGCGTCAGGACAGGTACGCAAATGAAGCTTAAAAGGCTTAACCGTTTAACTAAGGTGTGAATGTCTTTGAATGGCTTGGTGGCGTAATGGTACAATGTCTGACTTACGATCGAGAGTCGTGGGTTCGACCCTCGGTCGAGTCACTGTCAAGTGGTAGCTACCTCGATGGTTTACTGTCTGCTTGCTGACAGGTACACTATCCATGTATTATAACTGTAAATATATCCATGGATATTATGCTGGCGCACCTGCTAGTTAAATTGATATACTTATATGCTTTAGTTTCTCTATAATATTTCTTTGTCTGTCATTCTTACTTTTCATTTTCTCCTTTATTTATGTTGTTGAGTCAACTGTATAATTAGTGACATCAGCAAGTCAAAATATGTAGTTAGCCTAAATACTTTATTAGCACGAGGCCCATAGCAAAAACAGATATCAATTTTCAGTGCTGTAATGCTGGTATTTTGCAACAAAATGTCTACACATTTGTGAGTTTTTAAAAAAATTTTTGTAATGATAAAAAAATTACAAAGGGTTTTTTGTTTCCTAACATAAGCCTATTTAATGTTAGTAGGAAACGTGAATGCAATCTGCTTTTTAAACACGAAAATCCTATATAACCTATACTGTGTGTAGGAATCCTATATAGGAAAGAATGTAACCCCCTAGACATTGTACAATAGAAATGTCAAATGTGAACAAATCTGGATACAATTTCGTATTTTTTATTTCCAGTAAATTAATAAAGTGATCGCTAAATTTCGTTAAAAATACCATTAATTAACGGTGTCAGAAAATTGCCTGCTTTTATCTACTATCCTATTTCTTTTATTCGTCCTTTACATTGTTTACGTTATAGTGAGTAACAGTCGTGATTGCCAGATCGTGTTTTGTCTGCAAATTGGTTCAAATAGCGTGTGAAGGCTGTCACGTAGCATTGTAACCGAACTACGACGTGTCAATCAGCCAGAGCCATTGTCCGGAACTCTCCAACGCCACTCGACCAGATTCCTATACGCATCCGGGCAATGCAAAGCAACGTGGTCGATAGTGGAGGTCACTCCGAGTTTTAGACAATAAACAGTGCTCACGTGCTGTGCAGTTTTGTTCTGTCGGAGAGAAGTCCGTGTTTAAGTAACGTTGAAACAGTACTGCTTGACAGAGTCGTCAGTAATGAACTATACACTGTTAAGGCGCGGTGAAGTTGGCAAGAAGATTTGCCAAGGAGGGAAGATGCTTGCAATTTTGTGATCCAGTGACGCAGGTGCCGTGTCCTCCACGGTCCGCGATCCTGCCTGACTCAGCGACCAGCCCGGCGCAAGCGACGCATCTGACGATCTCCGTGGTTCACGATCCGGAAATTTATGCAAAGTATCTCGTCGGTTTTGTTTAGTTCTGAGTGTTCTGTTTGTTATCACCGTATGTGGTACAGACATTTTTGTAGAGCAGTAATTACTGCAGAAAACCATTTTCTATTTGTGTTTCATCTACTGTTTCTGTTGTGTGTTGTATATAGCTGTAAATAAAAGCTTAGATTCAACTCGGTCGTCTTGACGTAGGCAGCACACAGTAAGCAGCTCTCACATTTTACAGTGTTAGAAGTGGGATGTACTTCACATACTAACCTTGAGTGAAAGGCTTTCTCTGTGTGAGCATTTTCTTCCAGTAATCGGGTACGATTGTATCCCGTAGTTTCTGAAGGGGACCTTGTGATAGGATTTGATTACAATCTTAGGGTTAGGTACGATCGTATCTAAATATTGTTGTGCATAATATTGCAAGAATATGGTGCATGTGCACAGATATTGTAAGTTGTGCTTCGAGTTATTTTATGCATTCAAAATGGGCCTTAGCCTTATTTGCTACCCCCAAAATGGAAAAATTAATCCAACACAACAAACACAGTTGAAAAAGATGAGCGATGAGTGTCTCCGGGTCAAACTGGTAGCCTACGGTTATGAAGAAAAGGCAGATTTTACCAGTGAGCGTGAGGAATTGTTGGTCAGATATGCCGAGGTGATAGCGGCTGGTGCCAAACCGAAGATTGGGCCAGTGTCAGTCGACCCTGAGGCAAAAGAAATGGGAATAGATTTTGAAAGGCGAAAGCTTGATATGGAAAGAGAACAGGCTGACAAACAGCTAGCATTGGAGAAACAAACATTTGAAATTGAAGCGCAAAAGGCCGAAAGTGAAAGATTAAGTGATCTATTAGAAAATAGATGGCCCATTGTTGACGTAAAATTTTGCTAGAATCAGATGTTGTTCGTTAAAGTTACGCAAATGTTTAGTAAAAGAAAGGTTTACTTGTGTAGCGCTATTGGCTGTTCGTGAAGCAGTACATTTACTTCATATAAGAAGAAAAACGAGTGATAATTATATTGATAAACACGCAACCAAACATAAACAACCATAGTACACCATAACAACACTAAAGATCGCTGGCAAAATTGAGTTGTCGCATAACTAATAATCAGATGTGACCCAGCTAACACCTCCACTGGACAACTAATTTTACATTACAGAGTCTGTACAGACTGTAAACGAACTAAAGGGGATGTCAGACGAACGACAAAATCGGCCGATTTTATCTGCCGACAAAACCGCCGGACAAAAATCTGTCGTGTGTCATGTAAAAATCGCCCGATTTCGTCAGCCGACAAAATCGCCCAATTTCATCGGCCAAGATAGAGCATGTTCTATTTTCGACGATTTTCTCGGCCGACATTCTGTATATCGGACAAATTTTGTTTTATGTTGTTTATGTTGGTGATTGTTTACAACGGAAGATGAATATCTATTTTAGTTATTTATTGTGTTTGTTATTTATTTTCGTTCATTAGATGCAGAAAAAAAGTGATGCAAGTATTATTTTGCGATCTGCATTCGGCTGTTGTGCTAGATGATATCGTACGAAGTAGCAGACGAAAATATCGGCCGTGTGTCATAGTTCACCGATTTTGTTGGCCGATTTTGTCGGGCAACTAAACCACGCCCACAAAAGTCCGCCGACTTTGTCGTTCGTCTGACATCCCCTTAAGGAGTAGCATGCGCAATACTAGAGACCTATGGCTATAGGCTAGAAACAATTAAACTTAACTAACAGTGTTAGTGTCAGACCATGAGAACGTAATGCAACATCAAATCAGAAAACAGTTTTGTCCGACGGTGACTTAAATAAGCATACAGTACTGCACAAAGTCATGAACTTGCTGCAAAGTCAAACAAGTCCCATAAAAGTTTGAAGTTCCTCGAACTTCGGTCATGGCAGAGGCTTCGTCAGAGCATCTGCAACCATTCTGTCTGTCTCACAGTATGCGAATTTCACTACACCATGATCAACAAGGTGACGCAAATGATGGTAACGGATATCAGTGTGCTTTGTTCTGGCATTCATCTTCTCACTGGCTGCAAGCTTGTTACAACCCTGATTGTCCTCGTACATCAAGGTCGGTTGAATTGCTGCTACGCCAAGATCGTCCAGTAGCTGACGTAGCCAGATAGCTTCCTGACTTGCATATGCTGCACTGACATATTTTGCTTCTGTTGAGGATAGAACAACAGAAACTTGTTTCTTACTAGACCTTGAGATCGGGCTCTGACCAAGCTGGTAGAAAAAACCGCTGGTTGACTTTCTATCTCTGATGTCACCGCCCCAGTCGGAATCGACATATCCAACAAGATCGAGATCATGGTCGGCAGATATCATCAGCTTAAAGCTAATTGTCTGCTTCAGATATTTCATAACTCTCTTCCGTGTATTCCAGTCTCCCTGGCGTGAAGTGCTGACGCGTGTGCAAAGAATACCAATCGCTGCCACATACAGCAATGTCCCCACTGCTTGTCTGTACAGTTTATTGTACTCTCCTTCGAGCTTCAAATATCCAGCTTCCATAGATGTGGAAACACCTTTAGCATCATTCATGCTGAACTTTGCACTTTGGTTGAGCAGGAAATTTCCGCTGATTTCACGTTCTATCTAAATTCCAAGATAGTGACTGATTTCTCCGAGATCCTTCACCGCAAAATGTTCACTGATGAGATTGCCAAACTGTGTGATAGTCGCATCGTCCTCATGAACTGCAGTCAAATCATCAACATACAGAAGAACGTGCATCCATTTATTGTGCCAAAAACTTTGAATACAAACACTGATCAGCTTTACTTCGCTTAAATCCATTTTCAAGCATCACTTTAATTACTTTTGTGTTCCATGCTCTGGCTTACTGTTTGAAACCATACAGAGACTTGGTCAGTTTGCAGACCAAATGCTATTTACTCTTTGCCACATAACATTCACGCTGTGACATATACAAATCTTCTGTGATATCGCCATTCAGGAAAGCTGTTTTAACACCGTAATGTCTGACTTTCATGTTTCTTGCAGCTGCTACTCTAAGCAGTGTTCTGAACGTGGTTTGCTTTGCAACTGGTGCAAATGTAACAATGTAGTTTTCACCAAGTTTCTGGGAATAACCCTTGGTGATTAATCTTTTTTTGTAACGCTCGGTTTTGCCTTCAGAATTATGCTTGATCTTGAAAACCCACTTACATCCAATAGCTTGCTTCCCTTCAGACAATTCTGTAAGCTTCCAGGTTTCTAGATCCTTCAGAGACTTCATTTCTTCGTCTGCGGCTTTAATCCACTGTAGTAGCCAAATCGACAGACGGACTAGCTAACTGGACTCCTGGCAGGCTTATCATATGAAGAGCCGGCCGGCCCGGGTCCAAAGCACTGTGAGGGGAAAGAGCCTCCTCCGGGGCCTCCCCTTGGTTACCTGTAGCGACCAGAGGGGCATCCGACTGCGAGTGGACTCGAGCCGCCCGCTTCTTTCTCTTTTTCATAACGTGGTGGGAACAGAACTTGAATTTATGCAGTTAATTTCCAGGCCAGGCCTGCAATAGACCCTCGCCAGCTGTCGAAAAAAGGTTTCCTAAAATTTCGCTAAAAGAAAATTCCGAAAAACCAACACAAAATTTAGGGAGAGAAAAAGACAACTAATAACCTTGGAAAAGTGAAACTAAAGGGCAGGAAAATACAAAAAGTACCCGGCACTCGGCTTGTCGATTCCAGCAGACTACGGGCAGGAAGCACACAGTAGAGACGGTCCAACGTTTAAGCTTACTCAACAACACCAACTCGTCACAGCAGAACTCGTCGACAGTGAGGATGTAGTACAGCTAACCGGACTCAGGAAGCAGTCGAAGAGAAGAGGAAGAGAGCCACATCAGCCAGTCCTGGAGGAGCAGCAGAAGAAGAGGCCACAGGAGATAAGAAGAGGGAGGGGTCGGTGCTATAGATAAGAGAAGGGTCTGTGCGGTCCGTACTGGTCAGCCGAGACACCGGAGAGGGGGTATGACGTGCTAGACTGAAGAGGAAAAAGACAGGGGGTAAGGCAGGGGATCCGTGCTGAACACAGGAGAGAGGAAGAGGAGAAAAAAGGGAAAATTATAGAAAAAAGCTCACAAAAAGTTTCAAAGAAATCTTAGAAATATAAAAGAAGAAGCTTTAGGGAATATTTTATAAAAATGTAGGGGTTCGATTTATACCGTAAAGAAGCTAGGCGGGTAAAGTGGGCCAAGCCAAAATCTAAAAATCTGAAGCCGCCACTTTTACACATGCGATGACGCTAAAAATACCCGGAGTTGATTGACAGCTGCACTGTACGTAACTCGACCGTTCTATAATTTGTCGCCCACGAGGATTTTTCGCCATGGGTGTATACAAAAAGGGATCTGGAGTCTCAGTTCTTCTCCAATACTCAGACAAAACATAAGCGCACTTTTAAACAGCACTATTGATTTTTTAGGAAAAGTTATTAAAACTGTTGCCACCAGATCTTGCATTTTAAAGCTCTATAATGCACCAAATCCGATTTCGTCTAGAACTCCTCCCTAGACCCTGCTGAGGATCACAGCGCTGTCACAGATCCTCTAGCTAGATTTTAAAGGTCCTACATCTAAGGGGAAATGGAAAAAGTGGTGTAAAGGGAAAAGGAGAAAAAGTGAGAAAAGGGGGAAAAGAAAAAGGAAAAGAAAGAAAAAACGAGGAGGAGACAAAAATGAAGAAAGAAGAAGGAAAAGCAAAGGGAAAGAAGGGAAGAGAGTCCCCGGTTCACATTTTTGGCTACGCTTCTGTTTGTCGCACATGCAGACATTCCATTAGTCTGTCATATACAGAGACGGCGGTGTCAGTTGCATCTGTCGCAGACTGTAAGCGCTGATATTGATAGAGCCTGCAGCCGATATATTGACAGATGACAGCTTGGACGCCGCACTGCAATGCAAGACGCGCTTATTGAATTACCGACAAATGACTGACTGAAGAGGCGGGCGCTGAATTTGCGGGACTAAGGGTTACGGATTATGCGAAATGCGATTACTTAGGAAAAACAGCTGAAAATCCCAAACCATGAAAATGACGAACCAATTGGCAGTAGGCCTATGGCTGTAATTTTACGAACGTTGCATTCTAACTTTATTTGTTTGCTTGCATGCAAGCAGTTCTGTAACCCAACTTCGTTAGGCTATTTATCGCGGTTTCGCGAGTATTTTAACACTCAGAAATATCGTTTAGCCTAGAATGAGTTTTTGCTGTACAAAATATTGAAAATAATACTTGCATGGTTACTTGAAGAAATGACGCGGTTCTGCATTTTCAGTCGCCCTATGACAACACGTTCTAATTTGCGCACACTCGTACTGCCCATCTTTAGTACTATGTCTGCAGTAGCATAACGGGTTGATAATTTCACGGCTACAGTCAAGAATGACCAAACAAACGGCGATGTAAAGCCAGCGACACACGAGCCGGGTGTCCGGCCGGGCAGGTAAGTTCACACATCCGGGCGACATATCCGGCTCTAGCGAGTAGCGACACACGCCCAGGGACGGGCAGCAACGGCCGGCAGCCAGCCGTCGTCAGCAAAGAAGTTTTAATAATTATTTTACATTTCTCGTATAGGCCTATGTAACACAAGTGTTTTCCTATTTTTTCCTTGGCTTTCTTTTTTATTGCCAAATTTTTGTAGTCCACTATTTTCATAGGCGTATCCCAAAGACAAATGTGTGACTGATACAACTTTTTTTCACACGTTCTCGATTTTCCCAGAAAGCAGCTATAGTAGTACGCACAAAGTATGGGTACTCAGAATGGGAGGACAACATGATTTTAGACGATCTGACTAGATGTGAAGTAGGCCTACAAACAAATCAATTTCCCTCAAAGACGCACTGTTCAATTACATGTATGTAATCGAAATAAAATTATCTGCTGAGCGGTGCCCGGCTGTCAGCCACATAAAGCATGGCTATGCAATGCTTTTCTCTGTCTCGTCGGTTGTCAGCGACACACGACCCGCTTGCCCGGGCCGGGTGACCGGGCCCGCTCAAAGCGGCTAGTGTGTCGCTGAAACCGGGTATCCTGCCCGGATGCCCGGCCCGGATGTCCGGCTCGTGTGTCGCTGGCTTAAGTAACACGACCGACTGTCGACGACGATGGAATAAGTGTGGGTTAAGCCACTGTCTGGAGTGTACAAGCTCTTTTAACACTGTCTTATTTCAGTGCTTGACATACACTTTGACAATGTTTCCACAAGGCTTAAGCAAACGACGTCGGCAGATCCGTCTTGCAGTAGCGGATAGTTGCGGACAAAAAAAACTACGCGGTCCGCACGCCCGCTGGACACAATGAACCAGTGGCAACAGATGCGATCTACGCAATGACGTCGCGACGACCCGGTGACCTATATATAAGTGACGACGACGGATCGTTTTCACGGCCTGAAATAGAACTAGCTCTAAGTCACACTGTTGGACATTTCGCTATATCTCAACCATACAAGACAAACGTATGGTCACAACAGACCGCCCATAGGAAACTGCCCACGGCGAGTCCAATCGTCACGTGACTTATCAGGCTTTATAGGCTTATGTACATAACATAATGTATAGTGCATGTGTAGTTGGACTCTAGTAGGCATTTAGCTCTTCGGTTTACCTCGTTCTGTTCTGTTGGTGCTGACTGTCTGTCTTGTGCTTTATTGTGTTTAGTTTCTTTGTTGTGTGCTGCATTATGGCGAATCATAGCAAAAAACTTTAACAGTTTACAAAGCTATGTAAGAGCGATATGAGTCAAAACTCGAAAACGGCAAAAATGGCTTTGGGGCGATATTATCGTGTGTTGAATTCCAGACTGGCCCTTACAAGACTAGCCTTCCTAAATACTTGAAAGATATTACTGTATATCCGAGACAAAATTTCGTTGTAGATATTTTTGCTTAATTGACACAAAATAGGTGCCAAGCTAAGCTAAGTAAAAGCCGTTTTTGTGTGTTGACTCATATCGCCCTAACATAGCTTTGTAAACTGTGAAAGCCGCTTGTGAGGATGCGTAGGCCTATATCCGTTATGTAAGTTTTTACTCAATGTAATTTAACGCACAGTGTACTTGAAAGTTAAAATAATATCGCCCCAAAACCATTTTTAAGATAACAATATTTCTATTTGTTCTTTCTGAACAGTAATGGCCTATATATTGTATAGCTGTAATTTGCTGTTACTGGCACGCTGCCAGCGTTGCAGGCCAGCCTACTGACGTCATTGTCACTATGACGTCACGCCACTGCGCGCACACGCAGAGAGAACGACAGACAAAAAAATCAGACATGCCTGGACGTGTTCTTCTACCATGGGCATTGACATTCACTGCAATATATGAGATGTCAGCACGAAGTGGTGTTCTACATTGTTTCGGCTTGTGACTTCTGTCTTTATATTCTTATTTCAAGTATTTAGAATCGCTAGTCTTGTAAGGGCCAGTTTGGAATTCAACACGCGATAATATATCGCCCAAAACCATTTCTGCCGTTTTCAAGTTTTGACTTATATCGCTCTTACATAGCTTTGTAAACTGTTAGTTTTGTGCTCCGGTTTTTGCTGTTTTTAGTCGACTTTTGTTAAAATTTTCGGTATTTGATTTTATAACAATAAATTTACTTACTGTTTCAAAATACCTCCGGACGGGTAAAGGAAGTTGGTGCAAGAAGAAGATTATGTGTGATGTAATAATGTCTGATGCAGCCAATTTTGTCTTTGAATAAGAACGGTTTGTTGCCATAGCAACAGGGGTTGTCATGGGAAAAATTTAAATGACACCATCGGATAGCGGTTTGGGTCCGTTATGGCGAACGGCCGCCATAGCGAAAGTAGTGGGACACTATGCATAGTGCCTTTGTTCTCTGGGTTAGGACACTATGCATAGTAGCGGCGGAGTGGTGGCGGGCGGGGCGGAGCATTATTTAGAGATCGAACGTGATTGGTCTGCTGATCAGCCAATAGGTTTACCAAAACTGCTGCATGTGATGGAGGTCTGTGTGATTGACAACATCAAACGATTATGTCTTGATACTTTCATTATTTATAACAATTTTCTCCGACAAATATATGTAAAAGTATTTTAAACTAATTCAGATACCAAAAGTTACATACACATAATACAGTTTACCTATTTACTCGTACGCATATTTCGATAGAAGAACACATGGCGGACGAACAAGCAGGATTTCGCAAAGACAGGAGTACAGTACAGCAGATCCTAGCCCTGAGACTGATAGCAGAGAAAGCACGACGAAAGGGTAAAAAGATCTT
>Ga0056128_1002629_pt1 | contig 21460 bp, 10 predicted proteins | sample WorMetLIZISLAND2_FD_71113 | JGI IMG/M metagenome (GOLD analysis project Ga0056128, IMG submission 71113) | Marine gutless worms symbiont microbial communities from Max Planck institute for Marine Microbiology, Germany - Olavius geniculatus... ... | reverse complement strand
TTCAAATTTATGGAAAAGCTTTACGGTTCCTGAAACTAGTCTTCCAGGCAGCCGACGGTGAAGATTTGGTGATCCTAGCTTGCACCGTTTTTGACTGATCCACCCGTGTGACAGACGGACGGACAGACAGAATTGCGAAGGCTAAGACACGCTGAAAGCAAGAGCTGCTTTCGCACGTAAAAACATTACATTAACAGTAACGTTTAAGCTTTTCATTTGCTAGACGACTGCATATGAAAATAATTGAGCAAGGTACTGCCTACCGTTTTTTTTAAAAAGACATAATTAGGCTGGTCCCCTGGAGACCAATCAGACTGTCTTGTTGTTGACGGGGGCCACAGTAGGCCTACAGTAGAGAAATGATTGATCAGTAGAGACAATTCTGAGAGGAGGCTGCATATAGGCAACTAATGATAAACGATTCTCCTGAGAGTCTTCAATGGACAATTGATCATCTGGTGACTGGCATTAGAGACACTGTTATTGACGCACCGCTAATTGAAGATATGGCTGGCAGTAGGTCTTTCAGAGAGTGAGGTGGGTTCCCACTTGAAAGACAGAATCAAAATTCAGGACTTTTTCAGCAAACAAAAAACCTATCGACACACTTAGCTAAACTACAAGCACCTGAGTTATTTTAGTGAGAAAATATGATACATGAAGTATTACCCGACAGATTTATGATGTATGTCAATCAAGCACATAATATTTATATAAAAACGTCTCGAAAATCAGCACAAATGTTAGTGGAAAAAATTACAATTCAGCATCTTGGTTTTTTAGGATAACACTAGCAAAAATCAGGACTTTTTTAGCACCCATGTCCAATTTCAGGACATTTCAGGTCCTGAAAAATGAAAAGTCAAATTTCAGGACTTTTCAGAACCGGTGGGAACCCTAACTAACATCCCGCATTAATCAGCTGCATTTGCATTAAGTACTGTGCAATGGCACCTATTTCAACGTCAAAGTTAAAAAAAATCTATCCTTATACTGTATTGTTGGTATGATTCTTAAGCTCATGCAACTTGAGTGTTGATTCCAGCTCTTTTTAATGCAGCACTTTCAGCTTAATAGGGGGCTCTAGTCAGTGGCATCATCGATAAAGGCGATTTTTGCTCTTCCACCCCATAAATTTTGGGCTGTCATAAAATTTCCACCAAACTAGGTGGTGATTATGTCTCCATCAATTATTATGTCTCCTCCAACATATGACAACTGCAAGACCAAACAGTGCACTTTGGGGCATATTTGACCCCACTGTGACCTTGACACTTGACCTCAAAATTTGACACGTTCATCCTTGCCCCAAAGTCTGTTAATGGTGAAAGTTTGGTCAAATTCCGTCAACAAGTACCCAAGATATCTTGCTAGCAATGTTTGTTCGGGACGCACGCACAGATGCATGAACACTCTGGAACATAATGCCTCCGGCCACTACGTTTGCGGAGGCATAAATGCAAAATTTGTGCCTGAAAACCCCATTTGAGGATAATTCAGGTGCAAAATTTATTGTTCTCTGACAAAAATTTGCAGTTGTCTAGTCAGAAAATAGCAACTTCCTGCTTTGCCTTCTTTCTTAATGCGCACAATGCCACTGGCTCTACTTATTATAATAACACCCAATGTTGTACAGCAGTGTAGTATTCACATCGTATGACAGCAGTGCACATAGTTTAAAAACCTTGTTATTGCAAAATAATCGGACAATCCAATATGGAAAACATGGAAATGAAAAACAAAGACACACAACAGAATACATATCAGAATAATAGCGCTATGCAATGCGCCGGAACAACGCACCATCAAAAATATCGTGCTAATAGCCTAATAGCTAATACTAAGCTAATGAACACAAAATTTGGACCTTGATGTGCAGTTAGCAATCAGCATGACTTGTTGTTCAAGAGAATTCCAGACTTTGGTCAATTCCAAACTTTTTTCCGACAGTGTACACTGTACAAATTCTCGTACAGTTGCAGGTTTTCCAACAACTTGTGTGATCAGCCTGACCTCCAGTCTTAGTTAACAGATAAGGTCCAGGTCCAGTTAATAATCGGGTTGCATTTCTGAAAAAATGCAACTTCCAGATCAGGCACTTTGGGGCAAAAGCTTCAGAAACCCCAACTTTGGAACATAATCCGCAAAGCATGCTGAATTCAATTATTCCAGTTTCCGGGCTGAATGTTGAGTTTTTACCTTCTAATTTGCGTGAATAAAACATCGCCATTTTGCAAAAATACAGCATAATAAAAGATATTGCATTTCCAATGTGTAAAACAGCAGTACCTTAGCATTAATCTCCTAGATTGCAGCAGTATAATGCAGACATTGAAAAATCACATCTCAGTGGAGTTCAGTGCTGCCTGAGAGATGCTTCAAGTCACATTACAATACCGGTATCTAGAAAACAACGTCACAGGTGCCTCATTTACACAAATTAAGTCATCAAACTTATAGAAAACTTCAGAGAAAATCAAACTGACGACAAAATAAGCACAGCATATAGTAAACAAATTAGTAAAACTTGACAAAAAAACTATAGCACAACAAACGCCTTATTTGCTGAGTTAGGAAAAGCGTATGCTGGAAAATACGACCAAAATTTGCATGAAGTTCTGTAAATAAGGCTCCTGAAAATATCTCGTCACAAACATTACTATATTATGCAGTCAATAGTCAATACATTAAAGCAATCATTAAGTTAAAGCAATCAAAACACATGGCGCGATAATCGATCAGCAAACACGTAAGCTACGGACCGATAATAATGAAAATAAGTCAACATTGAACGACAACCAACATGCTAATTTACAGACATAAAACACCAAAATACAAGCCATGCAAGGTCAGTAGTTATAGATAACAAGACAGACAAACGAACATATTAAGTTACGTAGATTCATCAATAATACAAAATTACTGTTAACATTTCGGCAACCACTGCTGCCTTATTCAGAACAACTATCCACCAGGTGTCAGTAGGCAATCATAAATGTGTGGAAGTTGACAGGATAGGAGCTGCTTGGTGTCTGCTGCATGTCAACAATAATTTTTTAAAAAGGTTGTATTATCGATGAATCTACATAACTTGATACTTACTGTTTCAACTTTATGAGTCTATTCAACTGACAGACAATTATCAAATCACATAACGAGATGAGTACAAGCTGCTAGATCTATTCAGCCTACAAGCAGCGTTTGGTCATCCGTAAACTGGTACGGCGGAACTTCCAGGTTGAACGGAGCTGGTCCCTTGCGAATACGGCCCGAAGCGTCGTAGTGGGAGCCGTGGCATGGACAGTAGTAGCCACCAGAGTACTCCCCCTGGTTGGGAATAGGCACACAACCTGCAACATAATGCGTTAAAACAGCTATAATATACGCTTGTAAATATTTCTTTTTATTTTTCCGAAAAACACTTCTCAACATTTTTTTGCAACTTGTCACCTGCCACATGGGATCACACACCTAACATGGGTGAATGCACCCCACAGTAACTGCAGCCAGGCAGACTGATGCTCTTATTTACCTACCCCGGAGGGAGGGAAAGCTGAGTTGACCTTAGTGGGTAGTTTAATACTAAGATGCGACATTGTTAACTTACTCGCTCATATGCTAATAAGATATATGACAAAACGCTGATCAAGAAGAGTATTGTCCAAAACGAATTATTGAATAGAAAGAAAATGAAGCTAAAAATAAAAATTACAGACATTTTGTCCACTGATCATATGACACCAGCTTAGCATGCCAGACTTAATGATAGCCACGCAAATCTATAAATAACCTGAGCAATAGCAACAGGAACGATGTTGACCCCGTGCTGACTTAATATGCAGGCATCCACCTCACTATGCAAACTTGCCCAATGCACTTCTCAGCCCCAACCCTGCCCCTTCAGACGTTCACCTTTTATAATTGAAACTTGGCACATTGGTAGCCAACTGATACTACTGCTACAACTACTAATTACTACTGACCAAGATGGGTGCAGACTCCCAGTACAACGAGCCACTCCGGACGTTGTACACGATCGTTATCAAGCTCAGCATGACGTAGTCCCGCGGTCGTCACAGCCTGCTCTCGTGATATTTCATCGACCGTGCGATGTCGAACAAACAGCGGCTTGCCACGCCACTTGAAGGTCACGTTCTTGCCCTCTGGTATGCTACTGAGGTTGATCTCGATCTTTGCCAGCGCGAGGACGTCTGCCGAGGCACTCCACGTCTCAAGCATGTCACGAACGATCACCTTCGTGCCATACGTTGCAGGCACACTGGCAGCTGTATCACATACACGAGAATACTACTACAAATACTACTACACTGCAGTACTACACAGTACATAAACCAGCAGCTAGATACCATAACACTGGCACAAACACACATGAGAACACTACTGCTATTAACCTATTACCTCTGCAGCTGCTGCTACAACCCAAACGCTCTGCGTCAACAGAGTCGAAGGAGGTAACACCGACCCCAAAAAATATTAGGGCGGAAGTAGTAACTAAAAAAAGGTACGACACATCGGTGCTAAGTTTTGATGTAACATAGCTAGAAAGGGCAGTCAGAAAATCGAAAATTAAAAATTACTAATATTGGGGGTATTGATTGTTGCATAATCAACATTAGTGATCTATTTGTTTAAATACTGCTGGCCCCGGACTCAACCCGTCTGCATCGTGCCTTCACTGCACATCCATGTCCACTGCACATGAGTGACATGTAAGCGTAACTCCATTATTTAGCAGTATCAACTGTCACATAGATGCAACCAAAATTAATAAATAACTTTTACAAAAATAATGATAGAGAATGAACAATATTAGTAACTGTTGCAACATAAGGCCTACGATGAACCTGGCTAGTGGCCAGTGCTGTATAGTTTGGAAAAAATCAATACACTGCTTCACTACGCAGCAATATGGTGGTATCAACAAAATCCAATAAAAATGTGTATTTTGTAGCTTTCTTGGTATTGTTTCAACCACATGGTATTCTTTCAAAACTTTGGTGTACAACACTACTACTACTACTACTACTACAACTAGAGTTACTAGTCAACTACCCATCACTACTATGGCTATGGTGGATCAAACTGATCAATACCGGCTAGAGTGAGGTAGGCGAAAGCTTTGCGTGAAGGTGCTGAGGCCTCTGAATCAACAGACGCATCTTTGACTGAGTCGTGGCGATACGGAGCAAAGTCTGGAAATGAAACGTCTGTGTGAGCATAACGCATCTGACCTGAACCTGACGACAAAAACAATCACAATTTACAGTGACAATTACAACACAAGGACATTATCACCTACACAATATGACCATTATCATGAACATCACTCTAATTATTGCTATTAGAAACATTTTTGATAGTTTTTTGTACCTAGAAACAACAAGAAATTTGAGCTAATGCTCATGAGATGCGCAAAAGCCTATAGCAGTTACGGTTCAGTAGTATAGCTGAAAATTTGGGTGTTCATGCTAAGTCAATATACAAATACCAAATTCTCTATCTGGATCAATGGATCGCACAACGATAGCTCCGTCGTGACGCCACCTTGTGAATGATATAGACTTGTGTCGCAGCCCGAAATCGTCAAGAAGTCTATAAAACACCCTATTTTGGTGTTCAAAATCATTGAAGATCATTGAATTTGGCGCCAATCGAGAGCCAGTGTACGACTTCCCATTAGTGATTAATAGTAACCTAGGCCCTATCTCGCACCGTTACTGAGATAGAGCGACTTATTGGCCAAAAATCACAAATTTTGCCCACCCCCTCTCATTTAGTGCCCTCGTTCGGGGTGACCGCCTTCGAAGCTATAGAAATGCTTTACGGTTCCTGAAACTAGAGTCTTCCAGGCAGCCGACAGTGGCGATTCGGTGATCCTAGCTTGCACTGTTTTTGACTGATCCACCCGTGTGATGGACAAACGGACAGACAGACAGAATTGCGCTGAAAGGTATAGAAACCCTAACCTTAACTGAGGCTGTTTTAGTAGTGTATGAGATAAATAGTGCCACCACTCTAATAATATCTACTGTCAATTCAGCCAGAGTTTAAGGTCCAAGATCTGAGAGACTTAACAGGACTACAACTGCAAGTGGAATAGTCTGCTATAGGTCAAAGTGCTAACAACCTTTGCGCAATACTGCAGACCCTAGCTGCATTTTGAAAGCTTAAAACGTTCATATTTTTTCATAGATCAGTATATTAAAAATATGCAAATTTATGCACGTGGACCTGATACTTTTAATATTTTAATAGTTTTAACTAATAGTTGTAATCTTTGCTGACTGCATGGCAGTTTTGTTTTGCTCTACTGAGACAATAGTAAATTTGTCTGTCGTGCTTCAGCTTGGGCACAAAAATGGCATATTTGTAATATACTTATCTATGAACAAACACAAACATGTTAAGCATCCGAAACGCAGCTCATGCAAATGCAGCAACTGCAAAAATTGTTTATAATCAGAATGGTACTGCGGAATCCAATATAGTAATGACTACGATTACAACCAATAAATCATTTTTTGTGTACACAGCGTTTAAATTCAGATTACCCATAATGCACAAGTAGGTCACACCCATTGTTTCATGGCAAACATCATAATCGAGTCGTCCCACTTGATTTTGCAAAGACAGAGCAACTAAGATGCAACTTTGTCATACATATAACTTTTTTGGGTAGTGTGTAGTTTACTGGGCGCCACAGGAATACATTGCACCTATTATTTCACATATATACCGTATAACTACCAATAGGGTTAGGGTTTAGGGTTACGTGTATTCCTATGGCGCCCAGTAAACTTCACTCATCCCAATTTTTTTATAAAGCAAACCAAAAAACTCACATGTTGGGCCGACAGTTGCGCGAGGGTTGATCCAGCCAGTTGGTGACAGATATGCCTTGGCCAGTCGACAGTTGCCGCTTACAACCGGACGCGGTTCGAATATTATCTTTTCCGCCTGCTTCACAAATTCAACAATAGTTTTACGACTCGACGTCGGTACGCAGTGAACAGTTGCCGATATCTGCGGCGCAAAGCCAGTTACTCGCGCAATACTGTTCATGGCGGTGTTCTTTCAAAACTTTGGTCTACAAATTTTCTGCGAACTTCGAATAAACAACCAAAGACTATAAATCAACATCGAGGTCAATATGGCGACCACTATCAAGGGCATCTAGTAAGTAAATAAGTAAAGCGAAGATCGCAAGTTATGAGATCGCACGCGGTATGAATGATGCCTGTCAGACTTTCAGATTATTCTATCCGAAACCGCCAAAAATGCGAATATCTGCGAGAATTTTAGTTCGCGTTGAAAGGAAAGCGATCTGATAAATACGGAAAACTAACACGTATAAACTTTTACAAAGAAAATTAAATTTGCTGGCGGTGGAAACGACGTAGGCCCACAAGTACAACATCTAATCTCATGCAAATCAGCTACCACCAAGGCTGTTTTAAGAGAAAACTTTTAGGGTTTTTGGTTTTTATACCTTTGGTGTTAAATGAAACTCGTACACATAATGACGACCCAGGAAAACCATCTCATGAGTGAACGACATGGTGACATGATTGACACAACTCAAAAATCATTATTATAATATGTAAAAAAATAAATATCATAAATTTCGCAGCAAACAAAAAAAACCTGATGTTGCTGTATTCAAACACTGACTTTTGTCATATGTAAAGAATTTTTCTTCTAAACATTTTGCTGAAAACTGCACGACTCTGATATACGGTTGCAAAATTATGGTGCCATAATGATAAACTTCAGGCTGTTTTTTGGAACACTCTGTAGTATCAGTATCCCTAATAGACTTTATTTCATGCCCGGGATGCAGCAGGTGCCTGCCGTAGATATATCAACTGTAAGGAGTGATTGTGACTGTCAAAATGCAACTTACAGTGCACACTGCATTCTTGAATGCATGAATAACGTTTGTGAGGCTGCTAAAATTGCCATTATATCATATAACACTATTTTTAAAAAGTACCATCTTTAGCAAATCTTTGTAATCCCGAAATTCTGGGATTGGGTTGCTACCAATGCCAGGATTGGCTAAAAAGCCGTGATACCAGAATTTGAGATTGCAATCACTAAAGGGTGTAAAACAACATATGCATCAAAGTATTGTAATTACTTGTATAAATTTAACATGATCTTAAACTGCTACTTAAAATTACATAACAGTTGCCAGCCCTAATGTTTATATCACTGCTATATGCTAACTGCTAAAAGTACAATGGGTGCGTAACTTTGTTGTATCAAAACAGCAATATGATAATGGTGTCGTAGCATTTCACCTAATCTCATTTCGCCCAATCGCTCCCCCAATTGGGTCTACTGCAGAGCCCCAACCGAAATTGAACCAGGGTTAGGGTTAGGGTAAGTATACAACGCGAAATGAGATTAGGCGAAATGAGACGACACCTGTCGTATATTTACTTATGGTCGGCCAAAAAAATAGTACAGAAAAAATGATGAAGGACAAAACAAAGCTTGTCAAAGAAGCAAAAAAACGACAAAGCACGTCGTTGTTGTTGGTCCGCCTATCAAAAAAAGATTAGGCAAAATGGGATTAGGCGAAATGCTACCCAACCACGATAATAATCCCGTAAAAATGTGAATTCTGCTAAATGTGTAATATTATTAAACAAGTGCCACCACAAACAAACAGCATACTGCAGATAACTTTCCTGCACGATGCACATGTTCACACAATATTATAAACAAAACTAACCGAAGACTAGGCGTTAAATGTCATTACTTATACCGGGATCATTAGTCAGAGGCAACACAGAACTACAGATTTATCCTGTCACACTCACACAAAACAATAGACTTCATAACAAAGAAATGGCTGCAATGCTTTATAATATTTACAACACTGCAAAAAAGCAACAAAACTCCCAAACCACAGCTTAGCGAAAATGAATAAAGATAATACCCTAATTATGGTGTAACACAAAATTAAAAAAAACTAAACTAAAGAAATACGCCAGTCAAACAAAGGGTCTATTCTTAGGCAGTACACACTTTATATGTATTATGATAACTATCTCCTTCATTTCTGTTTTCAACTGCAATGACCTTGAAAGGCTCGAATGGACATTCAAGGCTGCAAAGTCTATGTGAGTTTACTTCTTATTTTGTCGGCAGATTTGCAACAGTATAGCACATGAGTGTGCTGGACAACTGGACATAAGTCAAATGTGTGAATGAGAAAGGAAGTATGTAAGCAACATTATACTGACACTAGCTATAATATTCATTTTCTTCTCCTTCTTGTACCTTGATCGACAACCCTTGGGGCAAAATACAATCTTGCTCCAACACAATACATATGCTTATATACAAACCATATCTTACACACAGCATACCAGACTGCAATATTTCTACAGTATCAAATACCCTGTACTATGGGAGTTCATAATAAGATGAGGACTGAAAACAAGTGAAAAAGAACAAGCAATAGCAAATCTGACTTAGCACAATCTGATTGCTAACACAGGTTGAGTCAATTACTAACAGTGCTTGACATGATACATGGCTATCTCACTCGCTATGGACATACAGCAGTTTCAAGCTAGAAGTCTGCTTTCACACAATCACTACTGCACAAACCGTGTTTATGATATATACATGACAATTTCCCAGGTTTTTTGATGTTCAATGAACTTGAACTTTGACCTTCTGAACGAAAAGTTGGCACACTGGTTGGTTACTCATTACAAGGGAAATGTTCATATTAAGTTTATCTATGGCCTTTTATTTTCACTATAAAAGCCAGTACATAACTTACAGACAGACAATCAACACCCATAGCAGTCTATATTTTGATGGGTAAACTAAACATGTCAAGTTACATGCTGAAAGAAAACAGCAATTACTATTAAACTTTCAGCAAAATCAGCTGTCTTTCAATGTCATCATCTGATATGGCAGCACTGGCAGGCACAGCTTTGTACGAAGCCATAAAACTTTGAGGTTCAGATAGAGCTGCTGACAACTACAAACACATTATACAGACGACTACTATTACAACTGCTACTAAAAATTACTACATCAGCAGCTGCAATTGTGTTAGCCACAAAACCTAGACATATAGATGGATCTTGAGTCTGCTAAGTGACATTACCACTGCATCATAACATTTCTGGTTCATCAGTCTTATGACACACGACTTTCTAGACAATCTGCATATAATTACGCGTGAGAGCTAGCTGTTTGTCCATCCGTCCGTCCATCATGGCGTCATGTCCCGGTACAGTTCCAAGACCAAATGAGACAGAGATTTTGTTTCTTACCATATGATAGCCGTGAGTCTCTAGTATTTCGGGACAAAATCAAAGGGGTCCCCACGAACGAAGGGACAAAAGAGGAGCACCCTCTCTAAAAAGAAGCTATTTTACAGGTATTGGCTCGTCTAGCGTGAAAATGGTTGCAGATAGGCACAGACATGCTGCTTACCATAACAAGCACTGGCAATGAGCTACTTAGGAGTGTCAACATCAATGACCTTGAATGACTTTCAACCCCCGAAATAAGGGGTTTTAGTGAATTTTTCTTGATTTTTGGGCTGCAATATGCACAAGTGATGGTTGAAAACCAAAACTATTACAAAGTTGCACAGCCACTATTGTACATCACTAACTGTGGTTTCATTTATGACGTTAAGATTTAAATGACGGGCGTTGACGTTTGGCAGTCAGAGAATAATCATAAAATTTTCTAGTCACAGATGACACAAAAGGTGCTGAAATTAGTAAAATTTATTGTAGATTATCTGTAATAATTAGCAGTGACACTTTATTGCGTTTGAAAGTATTTGAACAGTTCGCCCGCTTTGGCAGCGATCATTAGTCAGTTAGTGGTGATGTCAGTTTGGAGCACTGCATACGGCAAAAATGGTCGGCTGCAGACAAAGCATTTTTTTGGTTTACTTGGAAAGTAATTTTTGCAGACTTTTTCCCTGAAGGACATACTGTCAATGAAGAATATTACTGTGCATTATTGTCTGACTGATTACGACTAGCAATTCGCAGCAATTGACCAGGTTTGCTGCCTAAGGGTGTCATTTTTCGAAATGGCAGTGCCCCACCATACAATGGCCCCATTAGAGTTAAAAAAATTGAAGAGATGGACCAGAAACTGCTACAGCATTTGCCATACAACACAGACTTAACTCCCAAGTAATTTTCTTTTGTTTGGACTACAGAGCGAATCACTTGGAGACATTAAGTTTAAAAACGATGAAGATTTTCTACAGCACTGTGTCAGAAATTTTTTTACAGATATGTCAATAACAAACTTAATGCTACACGTTCCAGCCGACTTGTAGAACAATGGGAACACTGCAGTGAACTGCAAGGATAATATGTTGAAAAGTAAAATAACTGTCAGAAATGTGCGACTTACTGTCTACGTATTAAGGATGTAGTCCTGGAATTGTCCGCGTTCTTGTCAACGCGCATTTGTGTCCGCGCTATTGGGTCCGCGGTTTTGACTTACGCGTTTTTGACTGGTCACCCCTGGAATTCATTAAACACCCCTTGTAGTTGTTGATTCTTTTCAAGTACATTTTAAAATCTCATGTTCAGTATCATCAACTGGAAGTGCTAGGCATTTACTAGCCTACTACTTAAAATCCCATCTGCAGTAGCCACCAACATACTACCACAATGACAGTGACCAGTTACTGCTTCTGCTACTACTACAAAAACTACTTCAAGTACTACTACAGAGTACAGACCTATCGTGTCAAGTGTAAGCATGCCGAGGTGTCTTAGTTAGTCAACCGACACATCTTTAACTGACTCTCGATGATAAGATGAAAAGCCTGGAACATCCGTGTGAGCAAAACGTATCTGACTCGTACCTAACAGCATAAAATAATTACAATTTCCACTTATTTTGATAAAAATTTACATTAGCTCTGCCACCCCTGATTGCTTCAGAAGTGACTGAAATAGTAGAATTAGTGTTGTTAACTTGTTATGCATGTTTCAGACTAATTTAATTATGGGAAACTGCAAATAATTGACTATTGAGACCCGAGAACAAAGTTCAGTTTTAACGTGAATTCCATCATTCTAAAGAGGGATTTTTTGATAGGGTCTATAAAGAAAAAAGGGGCTAGGTCTTTTGGGAGGAAAAACAAAAAAACACACGAAGAAACACAATAATGGCGCGACCTAAAGAATGAAACAAGTTTTTCACCGAATTCACTGAAGCCACCAGAACTACTGGTGGCCTAAGTAAGCACAGGCAAAAGCCATATTACGCTTACTATTCTAATAACTAGATTAACTGTGTGTTTCCGGTTGCAATTCCCGTTTCAAACATTTTTTAAATTGATTTATTGTATTACTGGTTACACACACATCAGACAGTGCATTCCAGTGATCAATTACTCTGTTGCTAAATACATACTTTCTCAAATCCAATCTACTGCATTTGTTATATAGTTTCTTAGAATGACTTCTTCTTTGACCTTCATCATATGTAAAAATAAATCTGATTTCAAATTATAACAATCATTAATAATTTTAAATGCTTCTATTAAATCACTCCTATGCCTTCTTTTTTCTAATGTCATTAAATTTAATTTTTTAATACGTTCTTCGTAATGTAAATTTCTTACATCGTCAATCAATTTAGTTGCACAACGTTGAACTCCCTCGACTAACTCAATATCCTTTTGATAATGTGAGCTCCAAATTGGAACACAATATTCTAAATGCGGTCTTACAAAACTTTTATACAAAGGCACTAAACGTACTAAACTCAATAAGAAAAAACAATTTTATAGCTGAATAAGCCGTATCAACAACCCATAAAACTAGCTAAAACAACTTAGTGACGCCACCTAGCGAATAAATATTATACCCAAAATTTTTTTAAAAAATGAATCAGCTGATTAAGCAGCAATGAAAATCATAAATGAATACAAAAATGCCCAAAAACACGAAAAGCAAACTGCCACCCCATGGGAAAAACAATTAACTGCAGATACTGAATAAGCAGCATATAAAGAAGGAAGAAATTAATATTATTGCTTATCCCCACTCAAAACCCCAAATTTCTTCTCAAGTAGCAAAACTCACATGTAAGACCGACAGTTGCGCGAGGGTTAATCCAGCCACTTGGTGACAGATAGGCCTTGGCCAGTCGACAGTTGCCACTCACGGCAGGACGTGGCTCAAAAACTATTTTTTCTGCATGCTTCACAAATTCAACAAGTGCTTTACGATTAGACGTCGGTACGCACTTAACAGTTGCCGAAATCTGCGGCGCAAGGCCAGTTACTCGGGCAATACTGTTCATTTCCTTGTTATTTTCCACCAAAACAACCGAAAATAAACAGGAAGTACAATATGGCGACGATTGTGAAGGTCATAAATAAGTAAAAAGTCAGAGTGCAACAGTGTAAGCGCTGTTATAGCTACGGTTCGCATGTCTGTATGTTTGTTGAGAGAAGATATTTGGTCAAAAACGACAGAGTTATGACAAAAAAGCTACACAGCCCAAAGTTTATTTATTTATTGTTTTTAGTTTGACATATAACACACGCAGAACGCACAATGGCTTATCGAGAACGGTGGGGGGAGAATCGTGAACTCCCCAGCAGGGTTTATGGTGGAGCTCCAGCCAAAATCAAATTTGGTGCGTTTCAGCTTTAAAATGAGATATAATGGCAACCATTTTAATTATTTTCCTGAAAATAAACTAAACAAGTTGCCAAATTTACTGGAATTTAAACGTATGCTCATGTCATGCCTGGAGGATTGTGGTGGAGGCCTAGCCCCACGCAATGGTAGTGCTAATAAGTAATAACTTTCCCTGTTATTCCCTACAGAGTAATCAACTTCAGAATGCTGTCTATTAGAGAGCAGGGGGGCTTACACCACTTAGAACACAGATGAAAATACAGAAAGCTAAAGACTAAAGAATATGATATAGGCCTACAATGTGGATGTGCGACAATGCTCGTATACAGCAAGCTTAGCATATAATAAGATTACAATGAGCAATCGTCTGTGATGAATATAGATACGTGAAGAAATTTGAAAGAGTCATGTTAAGTAGGGTGTTAATGACCTTGACTGATGAGCTTGAACAAACCTAAAACAGAGTATGCACTCTCCAGCACAAAGCATCCACTTTTTGTAGCTGTGCAGCAAACTATGAATAACTAGAAAAGCAGTCAGAGACCGCAGACCTCCGCCAACGCCATGTCGTTCGCCAGGTGGCAGCACCATATTCGGTTTGGCACCTTATGCCCCATAAAAAGCAATGTTAACGAAAATTTAAAAATGACCCAGAATCCAGGATTTGGCAGAAGTAAAGATAAACCCACAAAGTTAGCAACAGAAATGTAGCCCATGGACAGTGGCTTTTTTCCCTATAACTGGTGGGTGCAGCTTGCACCCAGTGAAAAATAGCGGGAAGAGTTTTTATAAGGTGCAAATGAAAATTCCCCCCCCATTTTTCACTGGGCAAACTACACCCTTAACAAAAATCTCCCCAGAAAGGGAAGAAGCCCAAAATGGAGGGGGAAACTTGAGTCAGAAATTGGAAGGGAACCTGAGCCCAAAACTGGGGGAAAAGTTGCGCCCGATTCAGATTCCAGATTTGGGGGACAGAAGCCACTGCCCGTGGATGCTTTTGGCAAAACACTCACAAATACTCGTACATGACAAATCGTTCCATTAAGTTCCAATATTTATCAGCCCAAATATTTACAACATTACACTACTGGGCCAAATGTGAAAAATATCACCAATGCACACTGTACAAGCCTTGATTCAGAAAAAATCTACATGTTACTAATGCAGAGTAAACATGGGCTGCCAAAACAGTATACTGTTGTTGACTTCTCTCCAAGATATTGACACAATATTTATGTCTGTTACAAGGTCACATGTTCCAACAGAAACCGGGCACTTGAATTAAAAGCTTTACGATACACCAGGCTCATCAAGAGGCGGGCATGGGGGTAAGTTACTCCCGAACCCCACGACATTTGTGGGGCCCCACCATTACTTTTAAAAAGTACATCAGAATGCACCATTTTACAAAGCAAAATTCAAAAAATGGGGAGAGAGTTTTGTTAAAGGTATACTTTGCCCAGTGAAAAATATGGGGAAAGTAAAAAATGGAGGAAATTTTTGTTAAATGTATAGATTGAAAAATAGGGGAAAAGTAAAATTGATATTGACACATTACTCAGCTGCAGAATTTATGCTCAGATGGCTGCTACAAAACAAGTTAAATGGATGGAGCAAAGTTGAATGGGTTGACAAAAGAAAAGGCCACATCATATACATGCATAACATATATGCATAGAGGTATTACAGCTCTGACTAGCCTAACATTGGCCGATCAATCTATATAGAGCACAAACATTATGAATACCATAAGACTTCTAATATCAGCCAAATTTCCCACAGAAGCCAGGTCTCAATTTCAACACCTAAAAAGGTCACCTGTTTTAATACAAGCCAAGCATTCAAGCTCCCTGACTGATATGGCACAGATAGTGACGTTATCTGGTGTATTTTAAATTACATATATGCTGCACAGAGAACAATGCCAACATGTACTTCGTAATCTTTTGATACAAGCCGAGTCATTCACGGAAACTGGGTGTCTATTACAAGGTCATGTTCTAACATAAGCCAAACACTTGTTCAGTCGATTGCTTAAACTGATCACCTAAACACCCGCCAGGCGATCGATTTTTTTGATCACCTATTCACTGGCCATGCTCAGTGATTTTTGGTCGCTGGATTGATGCAAATTTGCTATCATTTTATAATTGATAAGCAAACTTCAGCAGATGCGAACAAAAAGAAAACTCTTCAAAATACTTTTTTTACCACTTTTTGGTCATTTTGTTTTAAAATTTCATCTGTAGCTGTTCAGTTAGGTTTTGGTCTGTTCTTTTCGCTCACTGAACGTGAAGAGTGATGCTGGTGGGTCTATAGTCTTAACCAGATGCCGGGATGCACTCCTTTGACAGGCAGAAGCAGAATGTTTCGTGGAAAAATTAGGAAACTAGAGGAATTTTTTGTATTACACATAAAGAAATTAATGTCGGTGCAGGTGCATTTTAAGAGCCCAAAAATGCATTTGTAGCCTCGACTCCTTAGACCCCTATAGCTATATTTTTGAAGAGAAGGAAAGAAGTGGGGAAAAAATGGGGAGAAGAAAAAGAAAGTAAAAAAAATGGAAGAAAGGGGAGGGGTTGGTGTGACTTGGAGGTGGTTGCTTCATGGCACCGATGGGAGTGAGTGAGTGAGTGGGTAGGCTTTAACATCCCACCCGACACAGTATAGGTCATTTCGGGGATGGCCTTTTCAGGCAGAATGCACACAAACACAATAATGGATTGGTAAGTTTAAACTTTTCAATAAGCAGAAAGTTTAACCTTTAAAAAAAACACAAAAATGAGGTTAACCCAAAATTGTAAGAACTCCATTATACGTGTGCATATGTACTTAACATAATGGTAGTACTAATAATCTTCCCTGTTATCCTCCAGCGATGGGGACTTTAACATCTGATCTTAACATCTACAATCTACATGATGTTTCAAACAAACAATGCCTTTTTCTTTCTTTCATAATTCACTCAAATGATGATCAATTTACATGAAATTTTTACCAGTTGTAGCTAAAGAAATACTAATTCAAAATATTTTAACAAAATATGGCAGTTGATTGAATATTCTTTGCTTTGCTAGTCATGACATAATGCTAACATCATAATGTGTCATAGGCACAAGCTTGCTAGTCTCAATTAGCGCTGACAGTTCCTACCCTGCTTTGATGGTGAATTTAATGTGGTTCGCTGATGAAAAATGTTCATCATGTCAGCATTATGTAACATCAGGACATGAAATCAGGCGTACCGCGGTCCAAAAAATCAACCTTCTCGCAAGCTCGGTGTGCTAGTGCACTGTCCTGCTCGAACATGTGAAAGTCCAACTATTTCTACGGATACGTAAATGCGACTGCTTTGCACGGATTTTTTTGTGACGGCAACTGTAAAACTTTCAGAATTTGTCACAAATCTCACCATCAGAGCAGAGTAGCAACTGACAGCACCAGCTGAGACTATCCAGTTTGCACCCGTGACACATTATGACGTCAGCATTACGTCATGACTAGCAAAGAATATTTAATAAACTGCTATACTTTGTTGAAATATTTTGAATTAATTTTTCTCCAGCTACAACTGGTAAAAATTTCACGTAAATTGATCATCATCTGAGTGAATTATGAAAGAAAGAAAAAGGAGTTGTTTTTTTAATGAAACACTGTGTATATCTCCGTCATAATCGATCTCCTACTGATCGCCTACACTGCGCGGCACAATTGATTTTTCAATCGCCTATCATTTTCAAATGGCAAGCCCTGAACATTCGTATTAAAAGTATTATGACACAGCACACATTGTACAGCATTTCTGCAGCATTAGACTCTGTACAAAGATTGACAGCACAATTTATGATGATGCCACACATGCGAAGTGACAATAATCATTAAATGAATGAACTCAAATGCTGAAGCAGTAACTAATAACTGACATAAATTCACAAAATTATAACCTTTACTTGCAAACATTTCTGCGTATTCGTGACAAACTTCTCACTATGTTAGCATCTAACATCAAGGAGAAATCTTTCCAGGCAGGCAACAGCGGCTGCTAAAACTTTTTAAAATCAGCAAATAAAGGTCATAAAATGATCAATTTATGCAGCTGAGTGTGTCAGTTGACGAGCTGAAGCAAAACCACAAGCACCAACCAGCATGGCCATGGCAGACAAGTATGAAAAAGTATGAACAAAAAGAACAACAGAGTAGTGATTGCATTCCAATCCTGAGATTTAGAGATTATGACAAATTAATTAAATAATACTTGTTTGAGTGCTATAAATAATAAAATCACATTATTCTAGCCATTTAATAAAATATCTAGAGCACACAAATGGCATTGCTGTGAACTGTAAATTGAATTTTGACAGTTACATTTAATCAGTCCCAAGTTCTTGATAGCTTACTTATTATTCCTACCATGCATCGTATTAATGGAATAAGTCTAGTAAAACTAATACATAAATACTAAATAATGACCAATCAATTAATCTTGATCCCAAGAACAGGATTTAGGAATTACAAACTTCTTAAGCCATGAACACAAAACTGAGAAACCAATCACGAGATTGCAATCACTACTAAAGAGGTTCAAACTGCAGGGCCATGACAAACAGCAAAGCATTAACAACTTGAAAGCTTTCAAGTCTAGGGCCGTGGCAAACAAGTCAGAAACTGTACAAGCAACTAGAGGGCTTTCAGCTGAGCGAGTTGTCTTTCAATGTCATCATCTGACACAACAGCAGTGGCAGCTTTGTCAGCGACCGGGCCTTGGCGGGCGGATGGAGCTTCCGACAACTACAAATCACAGACATCTACTAAAACAACAATCATTACAAACTACTTCTACTACAACTACAAATAATACCACTACAACGGCAGCAGCTTTGTTAGCAACGGGACCTTGGCGGGCTTACAGAAATTCTGACAGCTATGAACAGAGACAACTACTAAAACAACTACAACAAATACTACTACAACTACTGCGTGTTAAGAAAAAGTAAACACATAAAAATCTGGCAACAACAACCACAAATCTGCATAGAATCAAGCAAAATTTTACGCACACAAAATGACATCTATTTCGTTAAGTGATACCAAATTTCACACAAATCCATCTTTATGTATAAGACATTATCATTACCTCCGCCAAAGAGGTTGTTTTTGCCAGACTTTGTTTGTCTGTTTGTTTGTTTGTTTGTCTGTGTGTTAGCAAGATAACTCAAAAAGTTATGGACGGATCTTTATGAAATTTTGAGGGTATGTCGGGCATGGCATAAACTACCAGTGGCTCAATTTTGGGTGTGATCTGGCAGGAATCCTGGATTCTGGATCATTTTGAAATTTTCGTTACCACTGCATAAAAGAGGGCATACGGGAACCGCTGGCAAAGCGGTAGCGTATCCAATCACGGTTTTTTAGGTCACGCAGAATTAGGTCACTGTGGAAAATGCAACTATAGTTTGAAACGCGTAGGCGAAATCTACATTACAATCTGACAAGAACTTGGCGGAGGTACCTGCGAGCTATGATTGCTTTCTAGTTTTAACTGCTTTCACTCACCTGCATTTTCAGCAACATTTGACAGTAGTTGTCAAAAGATGATCGACGTTTAACCAAAATGCACAAAAATGAAAATAAAAGTACTACCACTAAAATGACTACTACAATATCTACTACAATGATAAATACTAAGTACTACTTCTATTACTACCCCTAGTACAGACCTTGCCGGAGATCTCAATGCCTATCTCATCCAGTACTTGGCTGACAATTGCGTCCTGTTCCTCCTCGTCGCCAGACTCGCCAAGAATGTCATCCAACGAGTCGTTAACTACACACCACACAACAAAGTCGATCTTCTCAAACAATCAACCAATTGCCTCAATACTAGAGCTACTTCAAATCATAAATTTGAGCTAGTGCTCACGAAACACGCGAAAGCCTATAGCAGTTCTTGTTCGCAAATTGTCTTAGACCATCTCCAGGTATCGGGGCCGTTAAAATCTACGTTCAATGCTGAAAATTTCTTATGCAGCTTGTCCTTGCCTATCTCTATTGACTGCGGTGCAATTCACTCTTGAAATGCATTTCGCAGCCCAAAATCGGCAAAAAATCCACAAAACCTCTATTTTGGTGTTCAAGGTCATCCAAGATCTTCGATTTCGATGTTAACTGAAAGCCAGTATATGACTTCCTATTAGTGATTAAGAGTAACCTAGGCCCCATCTCGTACCATTTCTGATATATGGTGACCTATTGGCGTATAATCACAAATTCCCCCCACCCCGTGTCATTTAGCACCCTCGCTAGAAGTGACCCCTTTCAAATTTAAGAAAAAGCTTTACAGATCCTGAAACTGAACATTTGGTGATCCTAGCTTGCACTGTTTTTAACTGATCCACCCGTGTGACAGACAGAATTGCGATGGCTAAGACGCGCTATAGCAGTTCCTGCTGTCGCGTGCAAAAATAGTAGTAAAAGAACAAGATTTTTGTACGCAGCTTGGTCTGTTGCATGGGAGCTTGTCCCCTTTTTCAGTGCTTTGAGCTAATGAGGGTTAAATCCAATTGAGTTAGCGTACAACCCAAGCCTGCCTGGTGGCCAGCACCTTTAACTGGCTTAACCATTAGCCAGTGAAAGGCCAAACGTGAACTTGAGAACTAATCGAAGCTGGTTCAAATAGTGGTAATGTGTGAGCCAGATTTCAAGATGTTGTCAAATGGTCACATATGTCAGATGTCGTTATCTCTTTACTGTTTCCCTCTGCTCTACACTTCAGACACTTAACGAACTTTGCAATCACAGCACAAATTGTGTAATACCAGTAACAATCCTACGTCACAATTACGATCAAAGTAAACATCGTGTCAACACTGACATAAAAATTAATAAGTTCTTGAATTAAACAAAAAGAGACTGTATAGTACTAAATGCAGACAGTTGGCCTAAAAGCAGATACGTAGACATATTTGCTGCAGGCATTATTTGCCATAGCTTAGATAATACTATGCTGGAATGCAGTAGAAACCTCTAAATAGCAGACTCAATATACACTACATAGCACAGAGCATACTCATTTCTTCTGTCATTTCCATCTTCATGTTTTGTTTCTCAAACTCTTGCATCGTCCGAGCAGTCTCCCGCGGGTCTATCACTTGGTTCATTGACGTCATTGTCTACACATCAACAGACAGTAGTAGTAGTAGTAATAGTAGTAGTAGTAAAGGTGCATAGTTTTATTAACTGTCAATACAGTCTCAGACTACAAGAGCCCCTGTAGCAAATTTTACCAAATTCCAAATGAAATCCCTCAGCAACATCATGTAAATTGAATACCCTGTGTTGGGCAGTAAGATGTAATTCTGTTACAGTAACAAATTACTTTTCCTAGTATCAAAGCAAAGTAATCGATTAAACTTGAAAACAAAATAAAAGATAACTAGAAATTTGGGGCAAAGCCCAACGTGAGCCCGCCTGGCGCCCTAAGTCCGACTAGGGGAAATTTGGGGGGGTAAAGAGAGGGGAGAATTTCCCCGGCATCAAAGTCACGTGGCCCGAACTCAAATGCATTGGCATACGCCAAACGTGCATTGTTGACTTAGGGTAGGTCAACATTAGCGCTTATAACTTAGTTCGTGGTAGACGGAATTTCACAAAATTTTTTTTGTTCAACGCCGAAAGGATCGCTCTCGTCAACGCCGTTTAGATTATGTCGTTATCTTCATCGTTTCCAGAGATATTTGCGCTCAAACTCGAAAGTTGTCATAAATCACACC
>Ga0056128_1002628_pt1 | contig 21461 bp, 11 predicted proteins | sample WorMetLIZISLAND2_FD_71113 | JGI IMG/M metagenome (GOLD analysis project Ga0056128, IMG submission 71113) | Marine gutless worms symbiont microbial communities from Max Planck institute for Marine Microbiology, Germany - Olavius geniculatus... ... | reverse complement strand
CGCGTGTCGTCTCTGCCGATGTTCAACTGACTGACGATCGAGTTGACAAAGTTGAGTACAGAGCGCCAGTTGGAACAGGTCGAGTCACTGCCGCAGATGGACCGTGAACTGTCCACCAGGTAAACGACGTCCGCCCTTGCCGACTGACACGTTATTGCCGCTAGCAACGAACATATTTTACTACAGATTATAATAAGAAGTGTTAGGACTAACAGGTACAATATGCTGCTTCGACAAAGCTAACAAGCTTAGCTTTTATAAGCTGATATGTTGTTAAGAAACATATTCATTCGCTGGAAACAGTATTTAGCGGAGTTTGACTATTTGCACTGCAGTGATATTGGTACTAAATTCTTCGTTTCGATTTGGGTGACAACATGCGTATTTCTGTATTACGTCAGTCAGGTTATTTATAAATTAGTTATTTTTTTATCAGTGACTACTTCACTTCAGTAAATCAGTCATATATCTGGATACTGGACTTGCTACAAAATAACGCAGAAACATTCCACTTAAGTACGTATGCAGTCATAGGCTTATTAAAAATCCTGAAAAACTCCAAAGATAAATAAGCACATACGAAAGTTGCTTAGAAAGATGAAAAAAGTACAAAAAAGAAAAAAAAACATTAGTGCTTCGATGAAACTAAAGTATTAACTTAAAGCTGCACAATGTGCGAAAGCTGCAAAAAGTTACCAAAGTAGACCAAAAATTTGAGCTAATGCTCACGAGACACGCGATAGCAGCGGTCCTGCCACTTTGGCAATCAGTGTAAGCATACAGCAATAAGATTGATGCATCTTGAAAGAGTACTTAAATTTGAGGCCTCCGTACGGAAGACTGCTTGAATTTAAGAGATCAAAACTTAAATGCTTTTAAATGTACGTTCTAAGCTAAAAATGTCAGACACAGGATGTCCAGGTCCATATCCAGCCATTTCGGTGCAATTCATTCTTAAAATGTGTGTCATAGCCGAAAATCGCAAAAAAATCACTAAACCTTCTATTTTAGGGGTTCAAGGTCATTCAAGGTCATCAACGTTGACACCAATAAAAAGCTTGCCACTATTGCTTGTTATAATAAGCAACATGTGTGTGCCTATCTGCAATCGTTTTCACGCTACACGAGATAATTGCGGTAAAATAACCACTTTTTACAAGGTAGCACTGTTTGACGTCCTCCTACCCCGGCCTCCTTGAACCTAGGGGATCGGGACTTAGACTGTTAAAATTTACGTTTAATGCTGAAAATTTCATACGCAGGTCGTCTTGATATATCTCTAGCCATTTCGTCGCAATTCAGCGTTGCAATGTGTGTCGCAGCCTGAAATTGCAAAAAAATCACTGTAAAACCCTATTTTAAAAACTCAAGGTCATTCAAGGTCATCGACGTTGACACCAATAAAAGCTGGTCACCATTGCTTGTTATGATAAGCAGCATGTCTGTGCCTATCTGCAACTGTTTTCATGCTACACGAGATAATTGCGATAAAATTACCACTTTTAGGGGTGTAGTCGTCTTTGACGCCCGCCTGCGTCGGCCTCCTTGAACCTAGGGGGTCGGGACTTAGACGGCTAAAATCTACGTTTAATGCCGAAAATTTTATTCGCACGTTATATTGGTCTATCTCCAGCCATTTCGTCGCAATTCAGTGTTGAATTGTCCGCTGCATCAAAAAATTGTGAAAAATTCACTAAACTCCCTTTTTGGGGGGTTCAAGGTCGTTCAAGGTCACCGATGTTTACAAATCAAAAAAGCCTGTCACCGGTGCTTGTTACGATAAGCAGCACGTCTGTACCTATATGCAACCGTTTTCACACTATACGAGCCAATAACGGCAAAAGAACGTCTTTTGGGGGGTACCCCTCTTTGACGCCCTCGTTCGTGAGGAATCCTCTAACCCAGTGGCACGAAATTTTGTCACGAAAAACGAGAGATTTAGTGATCCTAGCCTGCACCTTTTTGATACAGATCACGAGTGTGGCGGACAGACGGACAGACGGACAGACAGACAGACGTCTAGACGATGGTTAACACTCGCGAAGCATTCTGCTATCGCGCGTAAAAATCGATACTTGGATCGTGGAAATCTACGTTCAATGCTGAAAATTTCACACGCAGCTTCTCCATGTCTATCTCAATTAATTTCGGCGCAATTCGCTCTTGAAATGTGTCTTTCAGCCCGAAATCGCCAAAAAATCCATAAAAACCATTATTTTGGCGTTCAAGGTCATCCAAGGTTATTAAATTTGGTGGCAATCGAGAGCCAGTGTACGACTTCCTATTAGTGATTAATAGTAACCTAGGCCCTATCTTGCACCGTTACTGAGATACAGCGACTTAATGGCTAAAAATCGCAAATTTTTCCTACCCCCTCTCATTTAGCGCCCTTGTTCGGTATGACCCCTTTCGAATTGATGAAAAAGTTTTACGATTCCTGAAACTAGAGTCTTCCAGGCAGCCGATGATGGAGATTGGGTAATCCTAGCTTGCACCGTTTATGACTGATCCACCCGTGTGACGGACAGACAGACAGAATTGCGATGGCTAAGACGCGCTAAAGCAGTAGCTGTTTTCGCGCGTAAAAATCCGCCTTTTCTTCATCAACTGTCATCTAACATCGTATCATATAACTTACTAGAACGCTCCTCATCCGTAGCACATGGGTGCCATAATATTATAAAAAATACAATAATAACTTAATAAAAAAATCAAAATATAAACTAGTGTAGAACACTTTTCGAAACTGAAATATTTAACAGTGTAACAATGTACAGTAAAATGTCTGTTGTATAAGTACGTTTTGACGTGACGTAAAAATACAATCCGAGATGTGGCATTTCGAGTTTCAGAAGACAGCGCGTTTCTAGCTGCTTTTAATTGCGTCATGGCTGTGATTAGAAATAGCCTGCCACGTAGTAGAAAAAAACAATGCTGTCACGTTATCAGAATATTATTAAATAAGTATGTCATGGATAGCTGACACGTAAGGACATAATGCATAACATAAGAAACATTCAATAAATGCGATCCTCTTTTCGGCCTTATTCTACACTGTCTACAGGAAAAGTTTATTTTTTAGTGTTTTTGTGTTTTAACTGTACTTCTGTACAATTTTATAAGAAATAGCTCTACATATTAGAAAACGAAGACAATGCATGGCATGGCTACAGTGAATTGCCGTGGTTGTCGATTCTAAGACTGCCCCACAACTGGCGCAGCGTCGATGGCTGTTTTTCGTCGTGACAGACTGGGTACAGGTAGCAGCTGGACGTCCAATTAATGGCCAATATCCACCTGTCATAGCGCAATTGTTATGCCGTCGCGGAATTGTTCAGTATGCGAAATTGCGTCGGTGTCGTACTACTCGTCGTGATTACGGAATACGAAATGACTTTCTGCCCTCACGTACGAAAACAACTTACTGCACAACAGGCTCAATTGACCGCCCGCATTCATGCATATTCGATAGTTTATCTGATGAATCGAGAGCTTGTAAGCCTACAGGTAGAAACAGTGACGTTAACAAGGTCAGGAAGAGCAGGCACTTTCGCTTATAAGAGGTCGGATGTTGACACAAGGAGTGTGAATGATAGAACAAGAAGCTCAGCTGACGCAGAAACGACGTGCGCCACGAGCTTGACGGTGACTCTCAAGAAAATCCACCTAATATCTACGCACCGCACTAAACGTCCAAACCAGCGTCCCTGGGCTACATTTTGCTAACGATAACGAACTCCAATAACTTGGTTTGCGTTCCGTACAAAGTAAATTAAGCAGAAGAACAAATGCTATTCATGTTTTTCAAGGTCATACAAGGTCATCGATTTCTCTTCCAATTATACGCCCATATGCAAGATGCCTAGCAACCGAGTTCATTACGTATTTTTGTATTTTTTTCGCAAAAAACTGCGTTTTATTCCTAATTATTATTGGTATGTTGTTGTTGACCTGCGCTGACATGAAGTTCTGTTGACACGCGTATGACGAAAAAACGTGTCGAGAAAAAAACTAAAAAATAACTTCGTAATATCGTTTGTGAACGCAGTGAGTTATGGGCAACAGTGACGGGCTATAGTACGTGACTGATAAATCGTCTTGCCCTAGAAAGAAGACACTTGGGCACAGCGAAGGAAAGTACAAACGGATGTAGTTTTTGCAGGCCACCAGGCCAGCCTCTCAATCACACATAACTAGTGCTACAACTACGGCCGAATCAGAAAAAGTGAAAACTTGTGCAACATTTATCGACGGAGGCCTTCTACACCTAGACATGAAAAGGTTACAATATATATTTAAATCCAATAAAGTATATTATTCAATAAATAAATAAAGAGTTGCTCACAAATTCGCGCTCGGGACCAATAAAAATAGGCCACACTGTTTGATGACTCAGCGTCACCATCGTTTGCTATTGCTAGCTCTCTCAAAAGTCCAAACAAATAAAAACTACAAAAGATACCCGAAAAGCAAACATGAAGATAAGTTCAAAGAAAATTTTGAATAATTTCTAGTTTTTGTTTTTTATAAACTTAGCTGACATATACTCAATCTAGATTTCCAAAGCATGTTTAGGACAAGAAAAAAGCATTTTCCTCGACTTTTTCATAAATTACGTAGACTAGAGGCCCCTGGTCGTAGAAGACCCTGGGCAACCGGCCAGCTTGTTCAACGTTCCTAAATCGGCTGCAAGTGGCTGACGTTAGCGACACAACTTGAGACAGCAATTAGGTGTTACGGCTGAGAATTACGTCACTGACAGACACCTGTATAGTGTACAGGTGGACAAGTGTGTTTGCTGGCACGACGCTTTGTGTGGCGGTTCTGTACTATAAGCTCGTACATCGTGTTGACGCCGGCAGGCCATTCTGCGTATAATCGTGGTGCTACATAGTTACATGTACATCAGTACTGTACAGCTAATTGTGGCTCGCTGACATTGTTAACTTTACCAACATAATTCTAAGACGCGGTGTTTGGTCGATTACCAAAATTCTTTCAACACTATTCTGTGCTCAGAATTTGATATTATGGTACTTAAAGCGTAGTTATTTTTTATTACACGTTCAGTTTAGGGCTGCGGAAATTAACAAATTGTAATCGATAAATTTTCGACAGAAGCCACGTCACTAAGAAACATCACAACGATGACAAGCGTCCATGTCCGGTAGTATTTGATGTAATTTAGCTGCAACTGCCATGAATATTACTAACTACAATAAGTTTCAAAGTAAGTGACTTAAACTGCTGTTTAGTTTTAACGTTAGAAGAAAACCATTGTGATAAACGGTAGACGTCAGTGAGTTAGCGAAAGACGTTTTTTTAGAAATTTAAGATCAAACCTTGTATATGACTGCAATAAATCTGTCGCAAAAATCGATAAAGTTAAAAACTGCAATGACGTTCGTGAACAGAAAAAATGCACGACATTGCGTGAAAAAATAACTGTATCTTGTCCGCTTCTGCACCAGGGAAAATAAGAATAATTTGAATATCGTCGTGTAATATCTCTCTTTGATACGAAACGAAAAGACGAACTATCGAGAAAGCACGGACAGTGGAGACAACCCACTCACCATGCTAGAGCGACGCAATTTACAGTTGGTTCTTCAACAGCTAATGTTGCATTCGACAGCAGTCGTCCGTATAATTCAATGCAGCAAGTGCGCTCGGCGCAGACTAACGCAATTTGTCGCAGTAGCGGATCAGGCAAGATGACCAAAGAGACGACCAGACTAGACTTCGTTATGGACCAGCAACATATAGCTAGCAGCAACTAAGATAGCTTCGACCGGTCGTTGTACAGCGCTCTAGCTCACGCCAATTATCGACGAATAGCTAGGTGGTGGTCGAGGCCTCGTGCCGACGCTATTACAGCTCCACTCGCTGCATATTATTGCCTATCATGGTGCTCACGTACAAGCACGTACGCACGCCGCGTGAAGGGCTCGTTCACTTTTTGCCGCTGTTGCGCCGTCGCCACGCCGACGACCAATCGCTAATGTTTTGTACCCGGGACGTGGCCTTGACCTATTTGCAGGTCCCCCGGCACTAGGGTGGCCTTGATATTGGCCTACACGTGCGCCTTTGTATATTTCTATGGCCACAGGACAGCGCCTGCACGGATGCATTTGCTGCGCAGGACGTTCAACCAAAACCTGTTTTGTGACGTTCCGCATGACATCACTAAAAAGTATTAGCATGCACTTGAAAGTGGTATTCAGTGCCAGTGCGTGAAGTATAAATGCCTTCGCCAGTGCGCCCAATAAAAGAGTAGGCCTACAGTACACTGTGAATAAGCATTGATCGTTTGTGTGTACGCGATAAGTCGTAACTCAGAAACGGACAACGCAAAGCTCAGAACTGATACACGGAATGCTGGGTGCAAACGGTTATGCGATTCTGAACTCAAAGGTCACGATCACCAGCTTTCATGAAAGTCGTAATTTGGATCGTACACTAACGGAGCTGAATGCAGCTCACAACATGACTCGAATCCGCCATTCCGAAGGAGCCGCCAAAACCTGTTTTGAATGACGACGAAGCCGTACTTTTAAACGCTGAATTAACCCTAACCCTAACCTTCCCAATCCTATCCCTAACCGTGGCGGCGCCACGCGTTTGATGTCACGTTGCAGTCCTGAGGCAATGCACTGACACAGCGTCTTCGACCACGGCGGTCAAACGACAGAAAGAGAAAAGTATATAGGACCGACGGGAGACGACGGACGCAGAAATATACCATCGATCAGCGTTAAACGTAGAGAGAGCATAGTCGGCGTTCCTTTGCCAGCCACTCACCAGATTTCAGCCACGAGAAAAGCCTCATGCAACAGGCGACTTGATGATGTCAACCATGCACTAGCAGCCACGAACGACGACGACGACGACGACGTGCGTAAACAGCCATTCAAGACGACCGTTCATAGACGTCGGCAACCGACAGTAGCACTTTCTCACTGGGAACTCGGTTGAACAAATTCCATGAAACCGAAATGTGTATAATGTACATGCATCGGAAATCGATTAGTAAAAAACTATTAGAGCCTCGGAGTCTGTGGTGCTCTGGGGGGGGGCGCTGAAAATGCAAGTACGGAAAATGCGAGTACGTGTCTGTAAATATTTTTTTTATAGAAATTACAGTAATACTATTAAGTCTTTGTCAAAAAAAGACAGTAACAGCTGAACAAAATCTGCAATTTTTATGTCTTATTGTAAAATCATAACGCAGTACAAATTGCCACATCAACAAAAAGCGGTTTATATGAAGATTAGTAACTAGGACTAAAAAGTACCGGTAGGCTTACACAGTCTGTGACAGTCACTTGTAGTGTCCGAGTTAGAGGAGTTTAGCCAGCGAATGAAATCATGAACTGGTAGAAAATTAGGAAGCAATTCTTTCACTTTGTTGAACGCCACAATGTACAAATCTTTAATTTTCCGTGTCATAAGAATGAAACAGACGGGAAACATATATTGCTGGCAGGCAACAAAAATTGTAAATAGCTAATAGAACTGGTGTGGGACAGTCCTATAAGTAGCATTTAAATGTCAGAAGATCAAGCTGTGTAGGCCTATTTGATGCAAATATGCAAGCAGTTCTTGCATCAGAAGTGTTTACTTATCTACGAAAAAAAAACTGTTGGCCATTGCACATTTCGAAAGATTTGTATTTGCATTTTCCGTATTTGCATTTTCAGTCGCCCCGTGCTATGATGCTCTACTAATCCACGTTATTAATATTATTATTTTTATTTGCCAGCTAACAGTTTAAGTCGCCACTTTTATACCCAAACTGTACTGTTGAGGGTGATTCCGTTTGAATTTCGCAACGATAATTGGTGCAAAAAAGAAATGTGCGCTTGAAAAAAATGGCATTGCATTTTTGACACAATATGTTGCCGAAAGGCCAAATCACAATTGCATACATTCATGAACAAAACCAGGAAAAACTACTTGCCTTGGTAAGAGGTACGTCTCCGTTAAGGCGAGTGTTGGTGGCGCCGGTGTAAGAACGGCGCCGTGCGTCGGCGCCGCCGCCGGTCAATTCCGTCATACCGTCGCCAGACGCCGGCGTCGCCGCTTCCGCAGGCGTCGTCGTCTTTCTGTCGTCGGTCAGTGACAGTCGAGGGCTGGTGGCGCTTGCGGTGGCGGCGCTCGGTGCGCAGCCCATCGCATGCACTGTGTCACGACGACATGCCCGACAACCGTACGTGTCACTTGACTGCAGCTGATCTCCGTCGATCCCTGGAGTGTTAGCAGTTAGCAGCAGCCTGCAGCAGAAGGTAATGAACGCGAAACTGCCGCAGAACTCAACTACCACCTGCTGCTAGTCAACAAGTCGACGGTGGTTTGCAGTCGGTTACACAGCAACTGATGACACTGAGCGATCGACTGTTTGCTCGTCCGTCATAGCTTACGACAGTCTACAGACTGAAGACAATCCTCGGCGTTCGTTTGGCGAAGAGCTTCATCGCACCATGAACAACGGCGTCGCAGTCGCAGCCACTGCAGCATATCTGAAAACACAACACATCTCTTGCATCAAGTCTGGTTTTTATCGAACACAACGCACGCAACGCACGCAAAGCAACGGCTAAAACGCAAGGATGGGAGCGGTGTCTATTTTGGGTGACGTTGCGTGCGTTGTGTTGGATGCTTCCGCCAGCGTTAGGCGGCCCCGCGACCCCGCGGGCATTATGTTGCAAGTATTTATACACCGTGTCTTAAAAAACAGTCAAAATTGTTTTTTGTTATAACTTTGACAAATTTCTACCAATTATGATCATTTTGGCACAAAGATGGTCATGACGATAGAATTATGTAAGGTGCACTCATTTTTCACCTCACGTAATTTTTGTCAACGCACTACCGTATAAAATACAGATGCTCCAAATTGTTACATTACACGGTGGTTATTTGCATCAGATTGCTCATCTTTGCATCATCAATTCGATAAAAAGTGCCACATGCTTTAATAATTTTGTGGTATTAAATATTTAACCGTAATAACAGCAAACAACAAGACAGCTGACCGACGAGCTTAAAATACGTCTATTCGATAAGTAAATGCCGATTGATCAGTAAGTGATTCCCCTATCTGCCAGTGGATTGCATCTAAGCCATTGTGTCTTTGTAGGTGGGGCGCACTTTGGGCATAAGTTCTGATAATTTGCAAACGAGTTGTTATACAGGCTTATAATTCTGCTAAATAATTTACATTTAAGTGTATTTTGCGCTTAATTAAGTCGTTACAAGGTCTTGAGACAACAACTTAAGGTTATGAAACAATTTAGAGCATCTGTTTTACACGGTAGTGCGTTGACACAAATTAAGTAAAATGGAAAGTGAATGCATCTTACATATTGTCGTCGTTTTTGCTATCTTCGTGACAAAAATTATCAAAGTTAGTAACGCTCTTCGACAAAGTTATGACAAAACAATTTTGACTGTTTTTTTTCTGAGACACAGTGTACTTATCTATTTCAGTAGCAAACGTATAATAGATAAACCAATCGAGAAACTTATAAGGAAATGGTAAAGTTACAAGGTTCTGTCTTAAAAACTGGCGCAATCATTGCTAAACGTAACAGTATCAACATTTAAACAAGTAATTTGAGCAAAGCTCACGTGACGCGCGACAGCAGCGGTTCTGTCACCTCGGCAGTCAGTGTACAGCAATAAGATATTATTGCGTCTTGAAAGAGTATTGAAATTTGAGGCCTCCGTATGGAAGACTCATTGAATTTAAGATATCAGAACTTAGATTCTTAAAAATGTACGTTCTATGCTAAAAATGTCATACGCAGGTTGTCCAGGTCCATCTCCAGCCATTTCGGTGCAGTTCACTCCTAAAATGTGTGACGCAGCCAGAAATCGCAAAAAAAATCACTAACAACCCCTATTTTGGAGGTTCAAAGTCATTCAAGGTCATCGACGTTAACGACAATAAAAAGCTTGTCACTATTGCTTGAGCAGCATGTCTGTACCTATCAGCAACCATTTTCACGCAACACGAGCCAATAGCGGTAAAATAACCACTTTTGGGGGGGTACCCCTCTTCAACGCCCGCCTGCGCCGGCCTTCTTGAATTTAGGGGATCGGGTCTTGGACTGCTGAAATCTACGTTCAATTCTTCAGTGCTAAAAATTTCATACACAGGTTGTCTTGGTCTATCTCCAGCCATTTCGGCACAATTCACTCTTAAAATGTGTGTCGCAGTCCGAATTCCCGAAAAGCCCCTAATGTTGCCAATTCAAAGTCGTTCAAGGTCATCAATGTTGATAAAACTAAAAAGCCTGTCACCAGTGCTTGTTATCTGCAACTGGTTTCACACTAGGAGAGTCATTACCGGCAAAATAACGTCTTTTTAGAAGGGGTACCCATCTTTGATGCGATCGTTCGAGGAGACCCTCCTTACCCAGGAGCACGAAATTTTGTCGCCATAAACTAGAGTCCTTGGGGCAGCCCACGGTGAAGATTTTGTGATCCTAGCATGCATCGTTTTGACACAATACAGCAGTGTAACGAACAGACGGACGGGCGGACAGACGGGCGTACAGACGCCCAGGTCATGACTAAGACGCGCGAAGCATTCTGCTATCGCGCGTAAAAATCGGATGTGTTTACTAGCAAGTGTTTGTCTTAACAAAATAATGTTCATACGAACACGGAGTCTGTCCAATGCATTTCGATAGTTTACAGTATATGTCCGTATAAATATAATCAGTGAGCTGTTTAGACTGGTAAAAAAATCAAACAGTTGTACAGCACAATGATCCTTTCATCCTTCTCTGTTATTTTAACTAAACAATAGACATTGTCAGTCACGAGACCATTCGATTCACTATAAATGCTTCATCGTCACCATGCGTTTATCTTGCACCGTTATAGAGATATGGCGCCTCAAATATTGGAGCACGGACCTGGACACAGAAAAAATGACGGAAGAATGAAAAGCGAAAGAGGAAAAGGGAATGGAAGAGAAGAAAAAAGGAAAGTGGAAAAAAGAATGGAAAGGGGAAGGAGAAAAGGAATGGAAAGTAAAGGGAAGAGGAAGGGAAATGGCAAGGGGAAGAAAAAAGGGGAAGGGGAAAAGGGAAGAGAGAGAGAAAGGAGAAGGACAAGGGAAAAGGGAAAGGGTAAAGGAAAGAAGAAAGGGAAGGAAAAGGGGAAGAAATAGGAGAAGGAAAAGAGAAAGGGGAAAGGGGAAGGGAAAGGAAAAAAACAGGAAAAAGCAAGGAAAAGGGGAAGAGGAAGGAAAAGGGGATGAAGAAACGGAAGGGAAAGGAAAAGGAAAAAAGGAAGGAGAAGGGGAAGGAAAAGAGGAAGGGAAAGGGAAAGCGGAAGGAAGATAGCTTAAGAAAAGTTGGTCGCATGAACGGACGCACGGACACAAAGGTGATTTTATACTCTGTCCAATGCTATGCATTGCATTGGTCAGACAAAAGTCAAACCAGCTTTGAATGACTGCGCCCGTTTCACGCTTTGAAACCCCCCCAAAACTCTCCAATCTATGAAACTGCGCAGTAAACGAATGTGTCTAAAAATATCAGCGTTATGTCGGCAATGCCTTAAGTAGAGCTGGCAACTCGGACGGAAGCTACAAATTGTTCCTGTAATATGCAAAAGCGTAAAAAATCTACTGGTCAACGCTGCGGCAGTGCGTTAAAAGCTGTATGTATGCCGGAGGGGCGTTCTTTCCGCTTGACCGTCTTCGTGGCTGTTAATATCTGTTGGCTGGTCGGTTCATCTTGCCGCGGTGGTCCGGCGGATATACTGTGGTCGGCGTGACGTCGGGATGTTTACTGGCTGAACGTGGTTGATCGGGCGTGGGCTGGACGGATCAGAACGCTGTCGAGCGTAGCGACATAACCGCCGTCAACCGCAGTCTGTGTGCTGCCTGTCAGTCACATACCACGACAGCGACACGCACGTCTCGGCGTCCGGCAAAAATACATCAGCTTTTTACGCCGGTCGTCTTACAGGCCGCATTACACGTTTTGCCCTTTTGTTCGTCTCTCTCTCTCTGTCTGCCCCGTATAAAAGTTCTTAAGTCGAAAACCATAAAAAAACGCAGAAAAGCTAAAATTGGCGGAACGTTCATCATAACAGAACTAATCCTGCCGTATGTACATTTTCAGCTGTGTGTCCATTTTCAGCTCAAAAAGGAACAGGTAATAAACAGCAAACGTCAAAAAACTGACGAAAATAGTATATCTGTCGCGCAACCACTACAGCTTCTCTGCTTCTGGCGTCTGTAGCCTGTGCATCCGCGACAGCCGCTCGGTAAAGGTGGCAAGCAACGGACTACAGAAATGTAATAGAAGTTGCAAATGGCGACATGATATTTTCGATATCTGACTGTACATGTCGGACGACGTAACGCTGCGAGAACATCAGCACAGAGCATATATAGGTCTATACAGCTGAAGCTAACAATGCGCGCACTTTGTAATGTTACCGAAACCCAATCATATAGTCGTCAAAAATCGCTGTTTCTGCCACACTTGTACTGAACATTTTCCCTGCGCCGGCAGAAAAGATGCTACAAACAAACCTACCATCTGGCACAAAGCACAGAAAAGCAACAGATGACAAGATAGTAACCATCATATCCACTTCTGTTTAGAGCACTCAGTTACCGAACACAACGAATACGCCAAGTGAATAGGCCCCATACGCAGCTACTGCGATTACCTGAAATGTGCCTTGCTGTACGAGCTACGAACGATATGCATAATCACGGTCTGTATGTACTTAGATCGGTCTCGACAGAGCAATACACGGAATTTGTGCGTTGATCTTGCTGTGAGCGTATGCGAGCTATCGACCGAGGCCGAGCGCCGATCAAAAGCCAGATCGATGGAAATGCGATCCTTGTTCAGCATAACACGTGCAGCCATACAGTCGCAGTCATCCATAATTCGGGGGCGCTTAAAAATCGCGAGACCTGACAACGTGGCACCAAGCAGCAGAGGTGGACATCGCGAGACTTGTTTTGATGTGCTTACTACAATTTTTTGTGCATGTCACGTAGCCCGCGAAATGACGGCGAAAAGCGGACAAAATTCATTAAGTATAACGGGGCAAAAACACTGAATTAACTTTGACGTGACGCACGCCTACTCAGCAGTTATAAAAGGCAATTGTTCCGTTACGCAAATGTCAGCTAAACAGCGTCAAATAACGAAAAATACGCTAAACGTCTCCATCGTACTTGCACAGGCATATGATATATAAGTCGACGGACTTCTGATGCTGACGTCGTCACTGCTGACATGGACGCCTGACTGGCTTTGTCGTCGACCTCGCTGCTGCTGCTGCTACTGTCGACGCGCAGCTGTAGGGACTACGTATGAGCGCCGAAAGCAGCGGCAGACTCACCAGACAGTGAACGACGTTCTGGTCGTCCGAATCACTTCCATACGTTTTTTTCAGACCGATCTTATTCGCGCGCTTCACAATAACCTGCGCGTATTGGCACCAACACTCGGCAACCGCATGCAGCGTTGCTGTAGATGTGCTGAAATTCCGCCACTGACACTTCCTTAAAGTTTACCATTGAATATGTTGATGCAAACTGCGGCAGCAGCTGATTTCAAAAATTTTCTCCATGGACGTGCCCCGCGAGAATGTTTCCCCGGGCACCGCTGTGGCTTTCGACAGGCCTACCGTAATGCGTGGCGATTGTGGCATGGACACAGCAACAAGTTTCTGTGAATATAACGGCCTTCGATATACACTATATGTGAACAGAAATACAGTAACATCGGCGAGCAGTAAATAGCTATTCTTACCACGACTTTCTTTCTTAACATGGCACTTTCAGTTCCACTACCGGTACTTGTGTTCATAGTTTGAATAATTCTTAGCAATCTATACGTGTCGTTATTACTAAATGAAAGGCTTTAAATTGGAAAAATGTTTTATTTTGCGAAAGTATAAGGGATTAATTTATACTTGCCTGACTGACAAATCAAAACTGAAGAGCTTGGATCTCCGTGCCGTCGATGCAGGCGTTTGATCAGTAATAGCAGTAATGTATCACAGTTGCTACGGTAATATTCCAAATGCTCCGACGTTTATCTTCACGTAATGGGCGACGTCGCTGCCGCAGCAATGTCACAAATCAAAGCCGGCAAAATGTCGAGCGGCCCCGCAGTGTTTAGGCGTCGATTCTGGGCTTACAAGGAGTATTATCGATGTTCCTACTTTTTCGAAATACGCAGTACTGTACTTCACTTTGAGAGAAAATGACGAAATAACAAATACCGATAAACTACTATGCAAGTTGGCAGTGTTTGCGCAAACCTTTCAAATTTTCGGCAAAATTGCGCCGCACCAACTCCCGCTTTTTATCCATCACAGAATGCGTCCCTACACTTAACCAGTTGAAGTTCCGACGTTAACTGTCGGGATCTGTTGTTTTTTGGTAAATTCAGACTTTTTTGATTTTCGAAAATAGAGTACAGTTGCTGATAATTTTAAAAGTGCGGATGTTGCAGCAGTGTCGTTCATTACGTGTGGATAAACAACAGAGCATTTTCGTTTTATCGCTGTCGGAAACGAAGTCCCCGGAATTCATACCGAGGGGCTCCAAACCCCTATTCAACTCGTTGAATGCTGTTCTCGCTGCACTAAGTTTGTGTCAGCAGATATAACGAAATTCGAGTGCATACACCAGGAATAGTTCTGGTAAAAGCGACTGCCATGGTCTACGTTATACACAACAGCGGAAACTTTTATTTTTCTGTCTGCTCGCCGAATAAAGCACCTGACTGCGCTTCCAGAGTCTATGAAAAACGAAGGTATCTGTTCCGATGACGAGGCGAAAATAAATCATATGGGCGGTCTAGCTTCGGAATTCGTGGCAGCATTTTCTGTTTACCTATCTCGGAGGCCTTTAAAACGTATAACAGCTCGATGCTGTGTTCATGCCAGGCACTAGGTGGTCTGTTGACTGCATTAATTCATCGGCAGGTGCTCATATGCAGCGACTCCCTGCGTGCGTAGCCTAGACTGTAGGCCAAGCGAAATCACGCACGGTCATATCACACGACTCGCGAGTAGGCCTACAGCTAACAAATCGTCCAGGAAACCGCCAAGTCGCTCACTAATACCGCAAATGTGGCCAGCTGCTTCCGATTTGCAATAATTCAGCGAAAAACACGCAAAAACTTGAAGCGGAGAGCATACCGACGCCAAAAATGCCCCATTTCATTTCACAGTGTTATGTGTGACGCTGCCATTTAGCGGATAATGTTACAATTATGCTATCGGACTAAAATGCAATACGGGATGACAAAGCTAGAGCAAAATATAATGTAGAAAAACTGGAAAAAGTAACCATCGAATACTGGCCCCTCTCTAACGACCTCGTTCTTACTTCTTGGGCAAGCCAGGGCGGCCATAAGCGACTGCAAAATTTCATCAAAAATTCGTCCCGTTCATGAGATTTCTTAAATAATTTTGACAACGTCGAAGGAGATAGGCAGATACGTGTAAAAAACATCACCCCATCATTAGGCAGAAGTAACAACATATACTATTTAGTGCTTATGCTAACTGCATATAAGCATACAAGTAATTTCAGAAAAGCTCACGTGACTCGCGATAGCAGCGGTCCTGCCACTTTGACAATCAGAGTAGGCCTACAGCGATAAGATTAATGCATCTTAAAAGAGTACTTAAATTTGAGGCCTCCGTACGGAAAACTCTTAAATTTAAGAGATCGAGACTTAGATTCTTAAAAATGTACGTTCTATGTTAAAAATGTCATACGCAAGACGTCCAGGTCTATCTCCAGCCATTTCGGCGCAATTCATTCTTAAAATGTGTGTCACAGCCGGAAATCGCCAAAAAATTCACTAAAAATCCCTATTTTGGGGGTTCAAGTTCATTCAAGGTCATCGACGTTAACACCAATAAAAAGCTTCTCACTATTGCTTGTTATGATAATTAGCATGTCTGTGCCTATCTGTAATCGTTTTCACGTTACACGAGATAATTGCAGTAAAATAATCACTTTTTAGGGGGTAGCAGTGTTTGACGCCCGCCTGCGTCGGCCTCCTTGAACCTAGTGGGTCGTGACTTGGACTGCAAAAATCTACGTTTAATGTTGAAAATTTCAAACGCAAACTGTCTTGGTCTTTCAGTAACATTCGACCCTGCCACTGCTGAATGTGATAGCGTGTTGAGCGGGTAGCAAAAGTAGGCACTGGTTTATCACTGTTGTATTATGTAACACGACGACTGATATGTGCATATTTAAAGTGCACAATGTCAGCCAGTGGCCGAATCTAAGGCAACTGATATCGACACAAGCAGAGAATATTCAACAGTTCACGCTAGTTAAATCCAGACGACATCGACGAATCAAATTTACAACACACGACGTTACTATTGCGTTCAACGCTGACCGATAAATCCCTTCACTTCCCAACTCCTCTCCCAGAACCCACGGTTGGTCCTTCCACTCGGTCCTTCATCGACCGTTTCCCCAAACTCGTCTTTTTCAGGACCTCCGGTGGTCCTGTCCCCTCGATCCTTAAACTCCTCTCTCCTCTTCCCCTTATTCCTACATTTCTCCCACACAGCGTTTCCCCCCGGCGCTCTGAGTGGGTGCGCGACTCATGCAAGCTCCTCCCCCCTCAGGGCTCCCCGGCTAGAGGCGTCGCCCTCCCGTGCTCGCCAGCAAACGTCTCGTCTCTAGCAGCAAGATAACTAATCAATTTATATTTTCCCACGGTCCCACCATTCTTATTTTTTCATTACACTATCTCTAGCCATTCCGTCGCAATTCAGTGTTGAAATGTGCGCTGCATCCAAAAATTGTGAAAAATCCACTAAAAACCCTTTTTCTTGGGGGGTCAGGGTAGTTTAAAATCATCGATGTTTACAAATCTAAAAAGGCTGTCACCAGTGCTTGTCATGATAAGCAGCATGTTTGTGCCTATCTGCAACCGTTTTCACACTATACGAGCCAATAGCGGTAAAATAACGTCTTTTTATGGGATACCCCTCTTTGACGCCCTCATTCGAGGGAAACTCCCTCACCCAGGGGCACGAAATTTTGTAACGATAAACTAGATACCTTGAGGCAGCACATTGTGAAAATTTCGTGATCCTAGCTTGCAACGTTTTGATACAGATCACGAGTGTGACGGACAGACGGAGAGACAGACGCCTAAACTATGGCTAAGACGCGCGAAGCATTCTACTATCGCGCGTAAAAACTAACTATAGGCATTTTAAATTACAATGCACACATTAATGAGCTAGCGACATGCTTCTTTAGCAGGTTCACGACTAAAGAAATTGTTTAACACTGTGGTACAAAATCGAAGCAAGCAAAAAAAATTACAGAATTGTTAGACGGAGAGCTAACAAGCACTGCGAATCAAATCGAGGTTATATACAGCTACGAGTACGACTCTGACTGTGAGTCCAATTTGCAGCAACAGCAACAGGGGACACTATTGCGTGTCTGGAAGTAAAATAGCCAACTCACAAGCAAAAAAGCATCACGATGACCAATTAGCTTTTCGAGTGCCATCTTGTGATAAAACAATCGTCAAAGACCCGTAATCAGAGTGCAGCAAGAACCGAACACAATTCCACAACCAAGAAGTCACCTCTTAATTACATGCTATAAAACAGATATCCGTTTTTATCGTTTTGTTCCAGACATGTAAAAGTAGCTGAATATATCTGTCGAAAACCACACACGTCAAATATTTCACTGAATAGGCGTACAGCGCTGGTGTATGTAGCAAAGACGACCACAAAGTAAACGATAATTTGATAGCAAACCACCGATATGGACGCTGACAAAATATTTGACCTTGTAGCGACACTGGCCTTCGTTACGCGAATGTCATCTGCGCATCATAAATGACCCAACTTGTTTTTGTCAGAACTTCGTCAAATCTGCACCAAATTTGATAATTTTTAGCACGCAGATAGCCAAGACGATATAAAGATGTAAGGTATACTCATTTTCCACCTCACATAATTTATGTCAACGCAATACCATGTAAAACGCAGATGGTCCAAACTGTTACATTACACGGTGATTATCAGTATCAGATTGCTTACTTTTTTATTAGCAATTTGATAGAAAGTGCCATATGATGTAATAATTTTGTGGTAGTAAATATTTTACGCTGAAAATAGCAAACAACAAAATAACTATTGGATGAGTTTAAAACACATTTTATCCATGAATGAGTGTTGTGCATTTTGATCAGGCACGTCGAGAACGTGGGGTAGGGGGAGGTAAGCTACCCCGGGCCCCGCGACGTTTGAGGGCTTCGCCGTCGCTGAAAAATATAAAGTACACTAGAATGCACCATATTAAAAAAAATCAAAAATTTTTTCCAGAGGGGCCCCGCAAAAATGTTTCTGATAATTTGGAAGCAAGCTGTTACACAAATTATAATTCTGTTAAATAAATCACATTTTAGTTTATTATGTGCTTAATTAAGTTGTTAAAACTTTACGTACACAACAACTGAGCATTATGCAACAATTTGGAGCATCTGCGTTTTACACGGTGGTGCGGTGACATTAACTAAGTGAAGTGGACAATAAGTGCATCTTACATATTTCTATCGTCTTGGCTATCTGTATGCCGAAAATTCTCAAATTTGGTTGAGATTTGATGAAGTTCTGACAAAAACAAGTTGGGTCATTTTTGGCACACCCTGTAGCTGTACTCACATTTGACGGTGAAATCTTAAGCCGTTCGTCAGACTGGGTCTCAGTTTTTACGTCCGATCTTGTAGCGACCTCAACCGATCTCTTCGTGTTAAAAAAGAAATTTGAGCTAATACTCTACACGAGACGCGCGAAAGCCTATAGCAGTTCCTGCTCGCAAACTGTCAGTCTATCTCGAGCCATTTCGTCGCAGTTCATTCTTGAAGTGTGCGCTGCGCTGCAGCCAAAAATCGCAAAAACCCCTTATTTTGGAAGTTCAGGTCTTTCAAAGTCATTGACGTTGCTCGTCATTAGTGCTTGTTGTAATAGACAGCATACTCATGGTGATCTGCAACCGTTTTTAAGAAAAACTGGCCAACAACGGTAAAATAACGACTTTTACGGGGGTATCGCTATTTGATGGCCTCGTGCGCAGGTTTCCTTGAACATAAAAATCGAGACTTGGACCATCAAAATCGACGTTCAATGCTGAAAATTTCATATGCAGCTTCTCCATGTCTATCTCAATTGATTTCAACGCAATTCGCTCTTGAAATGTGTCTCGCAGCCAGAAATCGTTAAAAACCCATTAAAAACCATATTTTGGCGTTTAAAATCATCCAAGGTCATTAAATTTGGTGCCAATCGACAGCCAGTGTATAACTTCCTTTTAGTGATTAATAGTAATCTAGGCCGTATCTTGCACCATTACTGAGACACAGCGACTTAGTGGCTAAAAATCGCAAATTTTTCCTACCCCCCTTTTCATTTAGCGCCCACGTTCGGGGTGACCCCTTCTAAATTTATGGAAAAGCTTTGCGGTTACTGAAACTAGAGTCTTCCAGGCAGCGACGGTGAAGATTTGGTGATCCTAGCTTGCACCGTTTTTGGCTGATCCACTCGTGTGTCAGACGGACAGACGGACAGACAGAATTGCGATGGCTAAGACGCGCTAAAGCAGTAGCTGCTTTCGCGCGTAAAAAGTAATTGGTTCGTCGGTCGCCTGCTTTACACCGTCAACCAGTTTGGCGAAATTTGCGTCACTCCATTGTTCTAAGACATCGTATACAAACCAGGCACGGACTCACACACTCACCTGCGTAGGCCTACAACCCGGAAACTTAATGTCTACGCCGAAAACTACGGAGGCGAAGGCATAAACACTAATGCTGCCATCTATCAACGTTTCGTAACAATGTGAGTGTGACAAATACTGTCATGCCTTGACAGGAACAGCAGCAGCAGTAGCACTTTCATGGAGTATAAAAATACAATGAACCAGCTTTTGCTGCGCATTTTCTCTGACGGTCGAGAAATCTGGCAAATTAACTTATGTCACATGCAGACGAAATTAACGACAGAATTAAATAAAGACCGAACAGCAACATCTGCCGACCTCCAGCCACTCAGCGATCAGTGCGCTTGGGATGTACAAAAATTTTCCAGCGACTTCCAAATGGCAAACCCCGAACTTGGATTTTTAGTTAGGCCTCTAATTTAGATCAAGACACTCATAAAAATATTAAAATAAAACCTCCCAGTGGGTATATTAAAAACAACTCACAGTATCTATACATCTAGTAACACAGCTCTTAAGCTAAAGGCACTGATCAATCAATCAATCCGTCAATCAAGTAACTGATGGATCGCGATAGGTGAGTAGCATGGGAGAGAGATGTTTGTGAAGCAAATGTTACTGCATTTTCTACACGCCCTATCATTAGGCCTAATACGGTAACAGAAATATCAGAATGGTCTGCAATTCTACTGAAAACCAAAAAATAAATAAAAAATACTAGTTGTACGATGTTTTCATATTTCGAATATATTGTTGTGACGTTTTAACAGAACACAAACAGCTACAGTACGGGTAGGCTACAGCACGCAAATAATAGGCTGTCCGACTGCTAATGCTATGTTTATGTTAATAAACAGCTGCTACTACTGTATATTAAGCTGACATCAGTTTAAGGACGTCAGCAATATTGAGTCGAATCAGGGATTATCTCCGAGATTGCAGGTAAGAGTACAGCTCCATGGCAACGGAAATCTCTTGAGCCATAACTGAGCTTACAGAAAAGGTAATACTGTCACCTCAGTTATATCTGCCGTTAGCAACTCAAGTACATTGACAGTGCTGCAATTATATCTCTAACCATATTAATGATTCTAACCACTTTACCGACATTTGCCAGACTTTTCTAAACCTTGATTTTTATCAGTATTTACTTGCGTATTTTATCCGTTATGAAGTGTGCACAATTATTACGAATGTATATGAATTATTATAACTGAAAACTATCTAAAAAGTTAATTATTACGTTTTTTGTTCTGTCTTTGTTCTAACTTTAGTCCAGCACATACATGTGACGCCACATTTCAGAATAAACTTGATTGACTAAGTGACAAATACTAAGCAACATAAAACAACAAGTTGTTTAAATTAGCAATTTTGCCTATTCTGTTACACCGAAAGCCCGTAAACGTTACGTTTGGCGCCGGTGCTGGCATCTAGCTTCACGCGTGTTTATTAATTTACGACAACATTCAGCGTGTCCTCGACGCGTGTGGTCTAGACGTATACTACAGGGTGGGCCAAAAAAACCGGACCTGTTTGCGCGTTGATAACTCAGCGATGGTTAGTGGTAGAAAAACGTGTGATACGTCAAAAGTTTCAGAATACTGCAAAGAATAAACGACAAATTTGCATAGTAAAGCATTTAAATATTCTTTGCCTGATTTGCATAAATATTCGTCATCCC
>Ga0056128_1002627_pt1 | contig 21462 bp, 13 predicted proteins | sample WorMetLIZISLAND2_FD_71113 | JGI IMG/M metagenome (GOLD analysis project Ga0056128, IMG submission 71113) | Marine gutless worms symbiont microbial communities from Max Planck institute for Marine Microbiology, Germany - Olavius geniculatus... ... | reverse complement strand
AACAATTTGTTTGAGAACGAGAACGAGAACGAGACCAACAGCAATGAGAACGAGAACGAGAACGAGAACATTAAATTTGGTCTCGAGACCAAGTTGGTCTCGAGAACTTAACATCCCTGAATATAACGAATTTTTTTCGTCTAGAAATAACTTTTAGTGACACGCTTACAGGTCACAGACCACTAGGCAGATTTTCACGCGCGATGGCTCAAACGACGCGGACTCACGCTAAGGTCATATCTTAAGTTAATATTTTTTAGTCTTTGAAAAATCTGCTTAGAGTCGAAAACTGCACCCAAAAGTGAACTTAAAATTTTCGGCTAAAAACGCATTTATAAACGGCCCCTAATCCAGATAAAAACTGTATAGTGAATAAGCATTATGTGTTCGTCTTCCAGTCAGAGTCAGATGGCTATCAAGTGGTTACTACTTGGATGGGTGACTGTCTGTGAACAGGTAAACCATCTCAGTAGATAACCAACACGAAGGTCAACTCAGCCTTCTATCCCTCCGGTGTAGGTAAATCGAGTACCGGCCTGTCTGGCTCCGGTTAAGGCGGGGCGCATTTACTTACAGTGTTAGGTTGCAGGTAACTGTGTGATCCCATATGGCTGGTGACGCTTCTTAGCTCTGAGATAGGATTACTCACAAAAAGCTATAAACAACTTGTGACCTTTAATGCGTTTGTGAATGTTTAGTTGATTGGCTGCGGTGTTGAGAACATGAGGCAAGCGTTGACCTATCGCAGCATCACTGCTGAGAACAAGAAGGTAAACTATGATGAAAACGTCAATAGCCTAGTACGAGTGATGATGATTGTGGTAGGCTGTTTCACAATCAATGCACCCGAAACCATCAGCAATGTGTAGAGCAAGTCCCTATTGCGACAGACATTACCGCAGTGTGGTCTGTCCCTCTCTGTGTCCGTCTGTTCGTCCGTCACATTGATGCATCCTGCTTAAGCCACTGAACTGAATGGGACAGGGTCACTTGTGCGGCTCAGTGTAACATTGTGTTAAACTGGCCCCTGTTTACCGTTTATCTGGGGCTCGGAAATTGCACCCAAACCGTTACGGGCAGCTGTAATAAATAGACAACTTATAGGAGCTCTGTACCATCAACGACCGCATGCAACTTCGCCTTCCTGCAAACAAGTGCTCGTAGCGCTCAGTTGTGGATTTGCTTTTCTGTAATATGCCATACAAGAAGCTGTAGGCTTAAAACAAATCCATTATGAAGTTCAAAAGTATCGGCAAAGAAAATTTGCAACAAATTGTGAAACATCTAGGCTAACTGGTATAGAACAAGTTTCTAGTCGCTATAGAAGGTCAAAGGCTTAAAAGAATCCACACATTGCACAACATCTTAACGTGTACAGCTTGTTGTATGACATCGACATCTTTTCTTTTTCTTATTTTTTTCGTCAAGTTAATGATAACGAGACTGCTATTAGACGGCTCCATTTGACTCTGTCATGGCCATCGCTTCGTCAAATTGTATGTTTCTTGTGCCTGTGTATTATTTTTTATTCATTTTTTGGTTCGTTTTCTGATTTGTTTTCATCTAAAGCAGTGCATCACGTTTACTGGCAGCCATTTACTTCTCATCCTTGAAACATGCCTAAACCATGTCAGTCTTCGCTGTGCTATTCTGTCAACCAATGTCTTTTCCAGAGGTGAAGTGCTCCGTACCGTATGTTATACGATATGTTGTCAGACAAATCAAAGTAATATGAAGTTAGCGCCTAAAAGCAAGTCTGAACATGTTTGCACATGTCTCTACATGTCCGTTGGCAGGTGTCGAGCCCACTGAGCTGTGAGCAGGCAGCCTATGCAAGGGACGCGCTGGCTAAAGGCGTCTACAATCGTCTGTTCCAGTGGATAGTTCGACACATCAACTCCTCACTGGCACAAACTAACCACAAGGCCCTCGGCTCGTCCAGCGTGACTGTCATGGGTCTACTCGATATCTACGGCTTTGAGGTGTTTCAGACGAACAGGTGACAGACCCACCCTCTGCTGGTAACTACATGGTGCAGCAAAAAAGTGGACCTTTAAAGTTTTTTGCTATTTTCTCAGCAATCGTTTAGGATTTTAATGTGAAATTTTACAGCTTTATTTAATAAAACCTTTTGCATTTCACTGCCAAGTAAAATGCAATAACATCGTTGACACAACACCGTTAACTAATGATCAAATGTCAGAATTTCATCGTCAGTGTCAATGATCAAAGTGTCGACTGCCAGCTCCAAGCTTCAACACAAGCCTTCAGTCGCTTGCTTTGATAAGTCTTTCACAGTTTTGTCGATCGGTTCTTGTGACAGGTTGCCCCAGATAACCTGAAGCGCTTCCTTAACTTCGGCGATTGTTTTCGGCTTTGTTTTAAGCTTGCAGTAAACCTCCAACATTGCGCCCCACACGTGATAGTCCACTGGGTTTATATTTGGCAAATTTGGAGGCCACTGGTCTTTTGTGATAAAATCTGGACAGTCGGCCCGCAGCCCGTTCCGTGCGCTGTGCGCTGTGTGTGCTGACGCGCCGTCCTGATGGAAGATGAACCCGATCGGCAGCCGGCGCTTGCGTTAAAAGAATTATAATTAAGTAATAATTTTTAAACAAAATAAATTACTGTTTATCAAAACGTCACTGTAACGTCATCGACAGTAGCATGGTAACCGGTTTTTGAAAATTAAATAGCATTTTTAGTTTAAACATTTTTAATGCTGAAAAATCGGTAGGCTGTCATGTTAAACAGTCTATAACTTCGTCGTTTTTCAACAAAATCACATTTTACTTGGCAGTTAAATGTAAAAAGTTTTACTAAATAAAGCTGTAAAATTTAACATAAAAATTTTAAACGACTGCTGAGAAAACAGCGAATAACTTTAGGGGTCCACTTTTTTGCTGCACCCTGTACATCGTGTCTCGGAAACAAACTGTGTCAGTGTTATGTTTGAATAACTTTGCAAAACGTTGGCCGATTGTAATTATTTTTGGCAAGCAACGTCACAAAGAAACTTGACGTAAAAGCGAAAAGTAGTAAAAGGTTATGTGTGGCTTTTTTTGTCAAAAACACACTTCAAAGCTATGAAGCGTCACTTGCCATATGGGATCACAAGTGTTACCTGCCACCCGACACAGGCGAAAGCGCCCCGCCATAACCCTAGCCAGACAGACTGCTACTCGATTTACCTAACCCAGAGGGATGGAAGGCTGAGTTGACCTTGGTGTTGGTTATATATTGAGATGGTTTGCCTGTTTGCAAACAGTCAATCAAAAAATACAGTCATCTAGGTAGTAACCACTCCATAGCTATCCGACCGGAAGTCGAACCCATGACCTCGCGATTGTTAAGTTCAACACTTGACAGCCTACCGTTACGCCACAAAGCCACCATAATGCTATAGAAGTAGTTGCTGTTGTTGTACTAAGTTGATATGTCTGGCTGTGTTGCGTTCAGTTTCGAGCAGTTCTGCATAAACTACTGCAACGAGAAGCTGCAGCAGCTGTTTATAACGCTGACGTTACGATCAGAGCAGGACGAATATCAGCGTGAGGGAATCGAGGTGCTTACTATCAATACTACTCACGCTACTAATAGATAGCTTATACTACACCCTGTCCAAAAAAACTGCCACTGCCGGTGTTATTTCTGAATTATTCTGGGAAACATTGGCCGATCTTGATATATTTTGGCGCGCAACATCGCCAAGAAACTGGACGCAAATAACTCTAATTCGTAAACTGAGTGACTATTTGTTATTGTATTGAATGTACTAGTGACCATAGTACTTGTGAGTAATGGGGTGTTTACACGGTCCAGCAAACGTCCAGCAAACTTCCAGCAAATGTATTCAGAATACACGTGCTAATGCTGGACGTTTGTCGGATCGTGTAAACTCCCTATAACATCACGTGTGTGTCGTGTGGTTGAGCGTAGTGGGAACCGGTGGAGTATTTCGACAACAAAATCATCTGCGACCTGGTCGAGTCAAAGCCAAACGGCATCATCGCTATTATGGTCAGTAATCAACTGCATGAAACTTCTCGGCCGTTCGATCTCTTTATCTTTTATGATCAACACTGACCATGCAGATTCCCTGGCAATCTCGTTTTTTGTGTGGGCTATTCTCGGTCATCCACAATCTTTTATCATTGTGAGATAGGGCGTAAACGGAGACTACGTTGTGTTTGCCAGGTGACAACCGTGACAGCACCGTTTTTGTTTGGAAGGTTTGAGATGTGCGGTCAATCCTAAAAGACTGTATTCTAAAAGTCTATATTTTATCGTTTTATCCGAATTATTTTGTTTCTTTGTATGTCTGTGTGTCTGCCTGTCTGTATCTGTTAGGACGACGAGTGCACAAGGCCTGGTCAAGCCACCGATGCGACATTCCTCGCCAGCTTGAGTCGCCATCTTGATTCTCACAAACATTTCACCAGCCAAGACACCGCCAAGACGTCAGCCAGTAGAAAGTCTGTTCTCTACCATGTATGCGTCATTGCCTACTGCTTGCCTTTAGTCACATAGATGCTACTATCGTGATGGCATTACTGCCACTGCGCGAGTTCACTTGGTTCATTTGTGAATGCATAACAACGTCAGGTGGCCGTTTCGACCGCTGATTTCTAGACAAAACAAATCGGCTTGAACCACAGATCTGCCTACATTCACTGTCGCCATTTATTAACATAATTATATAAATTACGTTTTTGGGGAGTTTTGACCCCCAAACATTATTTTTTATCATCGAGACCCCCAAAAGCGACTACCTTAAGCGGAAACATGCGTTTTGAGCCATAAACGGTCGTGATCGGTCTTCTGGTGTGATCTGTAGGCGTGAGCAAGAATACGAAAAAGGATAGAACACAAAAAGTAACAGAAAATGCCCTCCCTACGCAGACCCCTTTCCCGTCGTCCCACATCAACCAAATTTTGCGTGTGGGGTCGTATCCCGGATATCTTTCTTGGTTTCAAGTTTCATTAAGATCGGTTGAAAAATGTGGGAGCTGTGGGGGTCGAAATTTTGGCCTTTCCATTGACTTGGCACATCGCTTATACAACAGCTTGTTGCTACCGCACAAGCCGTGATAAGTTTGCTAGAAAGTTGATTGATACTTGTTAAACTATCCCACGGAATGTTGGATGGCCGAGTGGACTTGGTGGCTGGTTTACTTATATCCAGACAATTACAGTGACAATTTAGATAGTGAAGTGAGGAGCAACTTTGTCGATCAAGACCACTAGACTACGACGACAGCGCGCTACTACTACTACTACTACTACTAGTGCGTGTTTGTATGTCTGACTCTATGCAATGCGTGTGTTAGGAGTTCTGTTTAGTGCACTACGCTGGTCCAGTGACGTATGATGTGAACGGGTTTCTCGATAAGAACAGTGATCTTCTGTACCGCGATCTCAAACAGGTGCGTTTCAGCAATCAGCCAGTCAATTAGTAAGTCACTCAGTCAGTCTACAGTGTAAGTGGAAAAATTTTACTGCCCTCGTGACGATTTCTGAGATATGTTTTTTTTCGGAGACTGAAAACTTTGAGCGATATATTATCACACACATGTTTTGAGTTTACATTTACGCCGAACTGCAAAGTTTCATTAATTTTCATTAATTTTCACTTTTTGGGAATAAATTTCAGAACACGTCAGGGGAGCTCGTACTTGCTTGATTTGTAAAAAAACAGTAATGAGACTTGTTATTAACAAACCGATGCTAACGCATGCTGCAGAGATGACGCTGATAACAGCTGCTGCACAACGACGTTCGCGTAACAACGTAGTTCACGCGACGGCCATATTTAACATAGCGAAAAGCAGAGAATTTTGGCAAAAAGTAATTTATTTTTTAGTTTCCAATCTGCCAAATTTTATTGCTAATTTTTAACAGTTGTTTTGTTTTGCGTATTGCACAGATTTAATTAGATGCCATTTCCCCGCGAAAACGGCATTTTTGATGACGTCAAGATTATGTTGGCACTAGTGAAAAGTATACTTTGAAAGCCAATTTGGCACGTTTTTAGTAAAACCTTTCATCTAAATAATGTGTGCCAAAACTGTTAAACTATGTTTAAATTTCTCACAGTTATTTAGGGAAAACTGTACTGTAGGTTTCTTTTGGACATGGTGTATGTGGATGTTTTCAGGTGATGCTTGATGCGCGTGGCAACATCATTGCCAGTCAGCTGTTTGAACAGTCAGAGCTTGATAGCAAGAAACGACCAGACAGTGTCAGTCAATGTGTCATTTGGTTAGGCTATACTGCTATAGTTATCACTATTCTCTCTATTCGTATGTTCAAATACGTAGTTCGTTTACGGACGGCCAGCCATGAGCATCGTGCTTTTTTTCTGCAGGCTGCCGATTAAGTTGTGTTTAACTGGTTGAATGTTTTGATTAATTTTGAAAAGTAAATTTGATGTTGATGATGATGAAAAATATTGTTTTTTTTGTTACGTAGTTGCGATTACAGCCACGCCACAGTAGTGCAAAGTGTAGGAGTTTTTTCTGTTCGCATAGCCTAGCGGTATATATGTGTCGCGTTGCTGCCCAGGATGAAATGTCCGGCGAGCGGGAGAAATGTCTGAGGTGGAAACTTCCGGAGTTCAAACTTCCACGAATACGAAGCAAAATGTCCATTGGAAATGAAAATGTACATTACAGCTTTCCTAATAACTTTATTCGCTCCTTCGGTGTCTACCATTGGCAGAACTTTGCAAACAAGACTACTGAAGTTAACTGAACACAGTGGACAATCGCTTCCAACTTTTCAGGTGTCGGCATCGCTTTAATATTGCGACACGTGTGGTCGTGGGGTTCGTCTGTCCGTCACACTCCTGCATTTTGCTAAACTCACTAGACAGAATGACGGGCCTAGTGTTTGACAGCGGTCGTGGTTTCTTCATACAAAAATGCCTATGAAAAATTTAGGAATACGCAAATGCTGTACAGGCGGCGACGCAGTTCAAGACGTCACTGGCCCAGTTGATGGACATTCTAATGAGCAAACAGCCGTCATACGTCCGCTGCATCAAGCCAAACCATGACAAGAGACCAGGTCAGTGCATAAGTCAGTCAGTAAGTTTCTGGGTCAGAAATGAGGGAGTCTGGCTTATCATAGCTTGTGCAGAACTTGGATTTTCAACTTTTAGTTTGAAAAAAGTGTGACATTGTTATTTTTTTAAACTAGGTATTCAAACTAGAGACGCATTACGTAAAAGAGAAGCGATTTGCACTGTACGTGTGTTAGGGATGTGCAAACGGGACGCGCGGACGGGACGCGAACCCAGAATTCCAGGATCCGCACATCTCTGGCGTTTGTGTCTGTATGGGTGTGTTCGACTGCGTCTGTCTGTGTGTATGCTTTTGCATCGGTATCTTTGCGTGTGTACATGTATGTCTGCAGACAGTTTCGTTGAGGAGGTCGTGACTCACCAGGTGACATACCTCGGACTCGTGGAAAACCTGCGCGTTCGTCGCGCCGGGTTCGCTTATCGACGCAAATACGAACTGTTCCTCAACAGGTTATTCAGGATTTACTTGTTTAATACTAGTACCTGTAGTAATAGTAGTAGTAGTTGTCGTCGTAGTAGTAGTAGTTGTAGTTGTAATTTGTTGCGCCACATTCGCAAGTAACTTACTTGCCTAATCAGACACACGATATACACGGTATTACACGTATTACTAGCGTTGAGTAAGTTATATGGACGAATGAGTTTCATAGTTCTAAAAAACCCATTGTCCACGATCCCGATGAGTATGGATATTTTTATGTAAGCAGAACGTCAATGCCGTTTCGGTGAATCGGTAGACGTTTGGGATACGTGAATATTGCATGGAATTCCACGTCTGTTCGAAGCATCTTTTCCCAATACAGCGCTAAGAACAACAGAATTATGTCAGTGGCAATAGTGATTATGATGATGACGGAAGATGACAGTGTTGATGATACTGTGAGTGTAAAATGTATAGATACAAGTCCCTGTGTGAAGCTACGTGGCCGAACTATCGCGGCAGCGGCTCATCTAGAGATGCCGTCGAGCTGATCTGTCAACAACTCAACTACCAACACGACGACTACAGACTCGGCAGGTAACTACCACACCTGCAGTTGTAGTACTGTAGTAGTAGTAGTACTAGTAGTAGTAGTAGTGGCGACGGTGGCAACAGCGTTAATACGCAGCGTGGTGCTCATGACTGAAATCGCGAAAACTTTACTAAAAGCCCGCTATTTTGCATTTCAAGGTGGTTCAAGGTTATTGATGTTTGTACTCCTGGAAAGCTTGTCAGCTGTGCTTGTTATGATGAACAAGTCTTTGCCTATCTGCGACCGTTCTCACACTAGGCGAGTTAATAGCGGTAAAATTATTATTTTAGGGGGCACCCTTTTTTGACGTTCTCAATCGTTTGATGGGAATCTCGTCATCCAGCAGCACAAAATTTGGTCCCAACCAACCAGAAACGGAACGTTGACGTACGGTGAAAACCCTGAGCTTCTATCTTACCTGAGCGTGAATCCATATCTGGCTGTGCGTCGTGAGAAACGGACAGACGGCCACGGACAGACAGACGGACGTCTCTATAGACACCCTTAGCCCTACGTATCTGTCGCGCGTAACAATGGAACATACTTGCTTTATGTAGGTAGAGCAGTCGGGCAGTATTGTATACGATCATTGTCCGCGTGAAGTGAAGACTGGTCAAATGTTGAACTCTGCGTTCGAATGTTTAATATGACCGCACTTCCCTGTAATGATTGTGCCAAATGACTTCCATAACATACGTGTAGACTCATTACACGCTGTTTATTTCGATCAATACGATTAGTTCTTCCCTGTTAAATTATTTCTTTGCCCAGGAAGTGGCATTCGATTACTGTACTCCGATATGCATTTGGTCCTTGTCCAGTAATAACAGTAAGTGATGTTACTTAGTTGTTGACGGTTTGCTGTAGGACGAAGATTTTCATTCGCTTTCCGCGAGTGCTTTTTGCAACGGAAGACGCGCTGCAGGAACGTAAACATGGCCTCGGTAATGTTCAACTGATTATTTTTTTTTTTTTTATTTTGCTGTGATATGATACAAAAAACGAACAAAAATTAAACTGAAATACCTGGACAGAGTTTAATAAGCAACGCGCTGTTATTGTACTTCGAAGTATTAATGCTCAGAATGATGCTGTTTAGCTGTTTACCAGTGTGGCATTGCTGATTGGAATTAATGTTTTATTTGTCGTTTTATTTTTGTCACTTTTAACGTCAACAAAAGTTACCAGCGCTTTTGTGATTGTGGACAAACTTCCCAACTTCGCATTTTGATGTCGAATCGTTGATATTTTGCGCCAAATCAGCTTCAGTTTAAAGTTGTTTACTTTTAGAAGTTGGACATATTTTAAACATACCAGTGCATAGTAATCTGTGTGATTGTTGTGACAGCAACTATAATTCAGACGCAGTTTCGAGGATATCACGAGAGGCAGAACTTCCGTCGACTGAAAACTGCTGGTTTGTGCACTTTTTCTGTCTTTCTGCCTGTCTTTTTCTTTTTGTTCTCCAGTCAGTCTCGGTCTTGTTTGTTACTGGATAACGTAGTTCGCAGTTATTTTAGAGGTAAACTGCCGGTTAAAAGCAGGAACCAATCTTAGAGCAATACAGACAGTTTCATCACACACAGTTTTCCCTGCCACCAGACATAGGTAAACACTCTTCGCTAATCCCAGCCAAGCAGACCAATATCCGTTTTACCTGCCGCAGAAGGATAGTAGGCTGAGTTGACTAGATTGTTGGTTATATACCCAATTGGTTTTCGTGTCTGCAGACAAGTAATCTATCCAATTTGTAGCCGTTTTTGCAGTAGAGACCAATGCAAAGATAACTTAGGCCTAACATTAAAGCCAGCAACAGAGATAAAAATGCTATCAGTCTTCAAACAACATTAATACTGCTAAACAACTTAAAAACAAACTTAATTTGCACGTGAGAATGTGTTTCTCTATCTGTTTTATGTACGCTGGTGGCTGGTGATGTGCAGCTGTCAAAATGGAAAGTGTTGTTCGGATGTTTCTTGCAAAGAAACTTCTCAATCGGCGCAAACATGCCGCCTTTATCATTCGCAGGTAATTATTAAAATTATTAATTGTGACATTTCCGTGCATAGTAGCAGTGAACTTAATGCGTAGACTTAATGTTACGCTTTCACACCATCGGCCATAAAAAACGTGTCATGTCTTTGCCAAGTGTTGACCAATTTTTAAAATTCTTTCACTGCCGCGCTGTGTGGTAAATCGCCAGTCACGCGATTATTAAATACCTCACTACACTTTAACTACATCGAATACGTCGTTGCATTTTATTTTTGTTTTTATGTATAATTGTGTACAGTTACATGGTAAAATAAAAACGGCGAAGTTACGAAAAAAAGGTGCAGTGGAATAAATCGCGGTTCGCGTGTATGTGTGTTGATTTTGATAGGTATATAAAAGGCTTTATAACTCGCGACGGTCCGGCAACAGACGAGAACCAGCGATTCATCAGACAACTCAAGTACAACTATCTGCAGACGCTCAAAAGCAAACTTCCTACTTCAGTGCTCGATAAGTCTTGGCCACCAGCGCCGGCCTCGCTCCAGCAGGTCAATGTTATCGACATCTGTCTGTCTGTCTGTTTGTCTGTCTGTCTGTCTCTTTGCTTGCACAGTTGCACGCAATTTATTATTATATGCCCATACGTGTGGGTTTTGTCCATACGCCATCCATCCATATGTCTTTTTGTCCCTTTCATGTTCTTTAACTCGGGAACAAAAAAAGCATAGAAAACCAAAATTAGTGTTAACGTTTTTATGGTAGGTGGGAATCTTGATGGATCGCACGACGGCCGGATCACGCGCTCGGGAGGCTTAGCTCACTGCACACTATGTGTGACGGGTATACATCAATGTGCATTGGGTACTGCACTGACGGCCGCATACACATGCCCGCACAGAAATCTTTGCTTGTTGTCTGTCATTGCCAGTTTTGCCGCTCAGCTATCGCAGGTTTATCTACGGGAGACCCGGTGTAGTGGAAAATTTGTCGCACCGGAAAATAATTCCGACATGCAGCAGTACGGGTTAAGGTTGAGATTAAGGATAGGGTCAGGGTTAAAAGTAAGGTTAAAATCAGGATTAGGATTAGGGCTAAGATTAGGGTTAGGATTAGGGTTAGGGGTTGTCCATAAATGAAGTCACGCAATTTTAAGGAAAAATTTACCTCCTACCCTCTTTGTCACACTTCGTTACACTTCCCTGGACCCCCTTCTAATATGACGTCACAAACGTCTACTCCCCCGGCAGCCTGTAGTGTAGGGTACAGAGATAAGTTTTAGCATATCCTAATTTCAATATATAAAATTATATCCATTATCAAAATTGTTTACTGTCAATTTAATGCATAAAATTGTGTGAAATTAAGCACAGTGTTCCTAAATGTTCCTCGTCCTGACACATACGGCGAGTTGGCAACATGAATTTGGCTGTCTATTGTGCCTTTTCACAGATGTGACGCGTGTGAAGTCACACTTCCTTTAAACCTCCTCCCCTACGTCACACGTCGTCACAATAATGTAAACCCCCTCTCCCTCGGAGCGTGACGTCATTTACGGACGACCCCTTAGAGTTAGGGTTAGAGTTAGGGTTAGTTACATTATGAGAATATGGAGGTGGGAAGATTTTTCCACGACACCGGTCTTTGGAATGACAATTTGTGAAGTGATATATTAAGAAAAACGTTTGAATCCAGCGCCTTGGAATTAATGTTTTATCTGTCTATTTTTGACCTGTTGTGCCGTATGCGTGTGTGTCTACAGACGTCTGAACTGCTGCGCGATCTTTCGATGCAGAACTTGGCTCGCAAATATCGACTGTCACTGACCCGCGAGCGAGAAGATCAGGTTCAGTTGAATTTTTTACTTAGTTAATTCATTTCCAGGTGAATGCAGAACGCAAATGCTCAAGCATGTGCGAAGGACTGTCGGACTGTCGGAGTATAATTAGGTTGAACGTTGATATATTGATTTTTTTTGCTTGAGCATGTTTCTGCAGTTATGTTAAACGAGGCCAAACTTTCAAGGCCGCAGACAAAAGCAGTTGTTTCAGCTTTTGGGCCGAGGTCAAAGATAGAACTATACAGGTGACAATGACATCGTGAGCTAGAAATTTTATGGTGTTAGCCAGGCCAAAGCACTGCGACTGATGCCAACCCAAAATCAGATGCTTAAGGCCAAGGCCGAGGCCGAGGCCATGTTTTTAAGACCGAGACTGAGGCCGAGACCAAAATTTTAGCCTCGAGACACTTTGGCTACGAAGACTTAACACACCTGTCGTTTTTTTCTGTGTGTCTGTGCGTACAGTTGAAGTTGAAAGTGCACGCCGAGTCTGTGTTCAAGAACAAGAAGCAGTTGTACTCGGCCAGCGTGGCCGAACCGTTCGTCGACTGCAGGCTCGGTAAATCTCTCCTTCACATTACACTGAGGGTTTTTTTGAGTTGGGTACAGGACAGACACACGGACGGACGGACGGACAGGCGGGCGAAACCTATAATGCAGCTCATTAGAACGGTCGCGTAACATGTAGACTGTCTTATAAAAGGTCTTTCTAGTACGAGTATCTCTGACACAGCTGGCCATGAAATTGTCGCGGCAGTCGTTTGTGGCCACTCCTAGGGTCTGGATGGTCCGGGTGATCTGGATGAGGGTCTGGATGGTAAAAGGATGAAAAAATGGAAAAGGACGAGGCGGCGGATGTTACAAAATGATCGCTTAAGTTCCCACCTCACCCAACAACTGCAATTTCTGACGTCTATGTTTAGATGCTCATCAGAATCAACTGATGGCGAACGTATTCGCGAAGAAGATCAAATTGGAACGGGAAAACGTCAAGGTACGCCAGCTCTTTGTGCTTAACGTACTGCATGTTTAATGACCTGCTATTGTAGTAATAAAAAAACTACGTAAATAAGATACCTTCGAAGTTCGAAGCCGCGATTAAGCAGTTATAAAATCGAGCAAACATCGAGCAGCTAGCTGGACGTTCTATGGTAATTAGCATGCTAATTAGGAGGGCGGGTGGGTTGTAATTGGAAGGCCTATATAACACGTGATCAGCTGTGGGCTAAGAGCCTAGCCTAGGCCTACATTTGAGCCAGGGGCAGGGTTCCAATAGGCCAGCTTGAGCCAGCTCGATGTTTTCTCGAAGTTTGCTCGACGTCTGCTCGACGTCTGCTCGACGTCTGCTCGATGTTTGCTCGATCGTGTAAACACCCTATTAGTCACAGTGTCACTGTGAGATGAGCACAGAAAAGATTATGTGGAGTTTTCATCATAACGTTTATCCATATATATGTAAAAAAAACTTACCAGTTTACAACTGTGTGTAAGGAAGATGTGATGATATCGGTTTTCTATAACTGCAAAAATCATTTGGGTAACCTTAGATAAGGCTATGCATATGAAGAAGGCTTTAGACTATGTTAGTGATTACCAACTAGTCAGCTTGTAAGTCAGCTTGTAAGGACGCCGTATGCATAGCCCCATCTAAGCCTGTGCATGTCAAAAGTCAAAACTGATTTTCTAGAACAATTTTCTGCTAGTTTTCTTATTTTTAATAAATTTGCAATACTATGGTTACTCCACACATCATCATTACGTATTTTGTTTTTTTCCTACTGATTTAATATTTCAAGCCGGAAAGTGCTGGTGAAAAATTTTGACAATCGGTCAATATTTGTTGAAAATATGGACAAAAGTTTCAGAATGCTTTTGGGCCACCCGGTCTGTTTGTCAATGCGTCTGTTTTCCTATGTCTGTATGTCTGTAGAGGCGTGGACAAAAAGGAGAGGGGGCTGTGGGCCCACGTTTCACACCCCTAACTGGATTTTATTGGGCCCTACTTCTAAAGAAAGGGATGGCAGTTGAAAGAGGAGGAAACGGAAAAAAGGAAGGGGCAAAGAAAGAAAGAAAAGGGAGGGGAGGGACGAAAGCGGAAAGGGAAGGGAAGGGGAAGGGAGACGAGCCCCTCAGTTGACATTTCTGGCTATGCGTATGTATGTCTTGTCTGTGTGTCTGCAGTACTCGTGCATGGTAGTGAAGTATGATCGTCGTGGATATCGTCCACGTCGTCGGCCGTTCATCCTCACCACTGAAGCTGTCTACATCCTCAACGAAAAGGATTTCCGACTCAAGCTCAAGATTCCGTTCTCTAACCTCACCAGTTAGTCAGTCACATCACATCCGTGATATTTATATCGTCGTTTGTGCCTTTTAATACCTGAAATGGCTGGCACCAAGGCGCATATTCGCTCATACTAACCGATTTCATGATCACCCTGAGAACAAACAGGAAAAATGGCAACATAATTAATTGTCCTTTGAGCCATGTTGCCAAAAACCAATTTTTACATTAGCTGACGCACTATAGTATTTTATGTAGGCAAACGGTTGGTTTTTCTTCGTACGACACTATTTTGTCCCATTTTCTACAATCCAATTTTGCTAAAGTTTTGTTGTAGGCCTATTGTTGTTCACACATTAAAGAACATACTAACACCATAAAAAGTTTTTTGCAATTTCCAGAGGCGTTGCGTTCTTTGATTAGACTGTATAATAATAGTTTGTATTTTCACACTGAACTTTTAACAATTTTTATTCATAAAACAACGTTGAAAAAAACGTTAGAAACGCATTTTAAATAAAAATTTGTTTGTAGACTATGGTTTTAAGAACTAGTTGTTTTGTCGGTTGAGCTATTGCTACGTTGTTTGACAAAGTTAATCAGTAATAGAAACTTTACGTGTTTGTAATGTGTGTGTGCAAAGACGTGTCCGTGAGTTCGTTGAACGACGGCTTCTTTCTACTACACACCGACACAGAGGACAACTCCGGCAAGGTACAACGCACACACTTAAGGCCCGTCTGGACGGTCGTCAAAAACACCAACCGTTCGGACAGCCGTCAGGATCGCTAGTGTGACCGCACCTTTACACATTGACAGACAGACGGACGTTTGTTTTAATCATATATTGTACCTTTGATTGGCTCACGATATGCGGCGCTATATAAATGTTTTGATTGATTGATTTTCGGACTGATTCATAGACTAATTTATTGATTATAATATAGCAACAAGGGCCATTGTCTAGTGGTTGGTTTCAACTCGTTACTGTCAGGTTTACGTTTAGGTTACGGCTTAATTCTAACCACGGGTCATTTGCAAGCAACCTTGAGCAATTTGCTAACCTACTATGCTCTCAGGTCAACTCAGCTTCCTACCCTCCGTGGGACGGGAAATGAGTAGTAGCTTACGGGCTACAGGGTGAAGGCCTATGTGTGGCTGATTGAGGCGGTAGTATATCTGTTAGCTGCAAATCGCTGGTTCAATTGTTTGCTGAAGTTGGCAGTGGATGGCCGCATACTGCGCTGCGGTATCATTAGCTCATGCCAATCAGCTGCCACTTCCAAGATTGTGAAACACTTTTGGTTGCGACTCTAGCTCATATAAGAAGCGCTGTAGCAAGTACTGGATCTTTTACCTTTAGCTTTTAGGTAATATGATACTAAGCAGCATCGCTGCCAACCAGTGGCGTATTCAGGGGGAGCGTCTCTCTATTGACAGGATGCATTTTATAACCACGTGAACATTTTGCACAGAAATGCATTATTTTTGCATAAAATTTTAAACAATTTTCTGAAGAGGGGGCTGTGCCTCCACCTCCACCTCGTACTCTTCCGCCTCTGTTCCAAAATTCTGGATCCGCCACTGCTGCCAACTTGTCATTTTGGGAAAGGAGAGGTCATGATGCGGGGTCGTCGATGGTAGCACTGGATAGGGCGCTGCTGAGTTTTTCCCCATGTCTGTGTGCATGCAGCACGTGGTGACAGATTGGATCTATGAGGCGGAGTACGTGATTGAATTACTTACTCATCTAAGTCGCACGTCCAAGAAGCAGATTCTCTTTGCCGACAGCACGTGAGTTCACCTCTCCAGTCATCGAATCATTTTCATCGCACTTTCTTCGCCAACTGTCCGCACTAACAATGCTGTATTTATAGCTTCACTAGGGCCATTATTTCACCCACGTTTCTCTGTTTGTTTGTAAAATGCTGTCGCTCGCTGCAAATGGATTAGTTGTCCAATGAAGCGTTTTGACTCGACGAAGAATTGATTTCACTTTAGGCCTACTTGAACGCTGTTAAGACCCGTACAGAGCGACGTAATTGAACTGAACTGAACTAAACTCGCCTATTGGTCAGTTCGGTTCACTTACGCACGCACACACACCACGACCATTTTCAAAGCGAACTATGGAGTAATCGGTCCATTTTTGATTTTCAGTCTGCATTAATCCTCATCATCCTGGACATCCTCACAAGACATGCCAAAACTCTCCGTATCCCATCTGACATAATCTTACCAGCTTCTTCTTCGATTTTCCGCTTGTCGAATTCCGTCCATTGACGAAAAGCGCATTCAGTCTTTAAGACTACTGCCACGACAAATTGTTTTTTTTCTCTTTTGACGGCTGAATGAACGCGCAGTAGGCCTAACTATGTTATTGTGGAAACGAACGGGCCGGTTAGAGAGTGCCTACATTAGCGAAAAAACCTCGCATGCGAAAACAAACAGAGCGGGGCTATGTACAGTGCGGCTGTCAGTCAACTCTGGTTTGGCAGCGCCGTCGCGCCGTCGCCCGAGAACCAGTCGTCGCACGAGACGCCACTTCTTCTAGTGCGATGGCGCTGCCAAACCCGAGTTGATTGACAGCTGAACTGTACGTAGCCCAGCCGCGTTTTTTGTCGCAGGCAAGGTTTTGTTGCACATTAAGGCACCCTCTTAAACAAACACGGAGCGTGTTTGTGTATGCTCTGTAGCATTGCGTGTAACGTGAGCAACAAGAAGCAGGTGCACGTGGATTTCAACACCGGTCCCACGTACCAGGTGTCCAAACGTCGAGCGCCCGGAAACAGTCAACACCGTCTCAGCGTCGTACGTAACGTAACCTATATAGCATTTACTGCCCTATACCCACCCGCCGCGTTGGTGGTTTGTGAAAGTCAGTTAACGATTGGTGCCTATAGCATCGTAAAATTTTTGATAGTTTATTCTAATTTTTGCTGACGTTTTTGTAGAGTTTTAGAGTTTTAAAGAGTAATTTTCTTTTTGTTGCTGCATTCTGTAGGCATATCTAGCTCACGCAGTAACCAATCAATCAATCAATGAATCAAGTTTATTTCAGACAGAAACGTCCAACACCGATATCAAGCAAGTAGGCATAGAGTCATTTTGTCGAAGTGTTTTGAGTTAACACTTGCAATCAGTTATTCATTGTTTGCGCTTTACAGCTAGCACTAACCTGATACACAGTAAGGGCATAAAACGCAAACAATGAATATCTGAGTGTTAATTCAAAACACTTCAACAAAATGACTGTTCCCTACTATGCAATGGGCGTAACAAATTCATGGGCTTCCAGTTACCGTCGTCCGTAGGCCCTGAAGCTTTTTGTTCATGACATTTTTGTTGGATCTTACAAAATATTGGCGCAGTTTTTTGCTCCTTCAAAGTTGTTATTGAAAGAAAACTGTTTGTATCTGATCCGTTATGTTGCAGTATCTTTACTTCAGTTTTCGTGGATGGATGCTATTCTGTGTGTCAACTTGTATTTATGAGCTTCGTCCTTAAAGGTGCGTTCTCACTGCGTGCGTTAACGCGCGTCAACGCGTATTCATGAGCAAACCAATCAAAGTGTCTAGGAATTTGGATAGGACACTTTGATTGGTTGGCTTATGAATATGCAATAGGCGTTGTCATCGCGCGCAGTAAGAACGCACCCTAAGTTTTTCGTATGCAGACCGTGACGTAAAGCCCGAAAATATTTTTGGTCTGATGATGATTATGATTTCAGTGATTTGACGTTGCAGATTGTTCCGCCTAATGTCTAACTCAACGCAGCCGTCACCAGAACATCAATCTAATAGGGTCTGCCATCGCGTGCGCACCTTCCTTCTTGCATCGTTCAACATGAGCTGACATTAGGCCGCACTTGAAAGTTAATGAGTCTGTGAGATCCGGCGCATAGCGTTTATCTGGCGTTTGTATGTCACATGCTTGAAACTTTCCGAAGACGCGCTGAGAAATGCAGTGACGAAGGAATTTTGTTTGTGTGATAATGTTTTGCTGATTGTTTGTCTGTCTTTACAGATGGACAACCACTGTGACATATGTATATATTATATACACGAACGATAATATTTTGATAGCATTTTTGTTAATTTGTCAGCTACAAATATTTAGTTTATTGCGACCGTCATCGTTAGATCACTATTCGTGCCATGCCGATCGTAATGATCATGCTGCTGCTTGTTTACGCACAGTTTGTCAATAGCTGATAGTTATTTATTCGTGTTCGTATAAATGTGATTGCAAATAAAAAACATCACGCTGTACTTGAGTACGATACGCAAAAGCACGGTTTGGTGACACTGACATTTAATCAAGCGACAGTTAATCACCGACTGTGCTGTCAGTACAAACTGTCGTCGGCTATGCTATGATTAAAACTCTAAAGCTTAGATGGGTGACCGTCGGCAGGCGAGTAAATCATCCCGATATCATCAGGATGAATACAGAAAGACCACACTCCCGAGCACTGTGAAATTACGTGACATTTCCCTGATGCGCTGTGCCACTGACCGTTGTTATACCTCAACGCAAAATACCTGCACGCAATTGGTCGAATCGCATCACAGGACATTTTCAAATACGCACCGATGCCTCCGCATTGTTGGCCTCACACTGTTGACTGGGCAACAGTGGAGTCGTCACAGCTACCCAGGTCAACTCAGTCTGGCCATCCCTCCGTGCGTATGCGCAGTGAATACCAGCGAAAGCCGGGACGTAAAGGAGCACACCGTGCTATGCACTAGCGGCGTATCCGTGGCCTGAGAATGTGAACTTGAGCGCTAAGGAAACAAAAATTAGCACCGCCATACAGGCTTTAAATGCCTCGGGAAGGGCTTTACCTTTTTAACGATTATCAACATCATCATTTTTACGTCCAGCAAGGCAGCACATCACACACACACAAACATGCAAAGATAAAATGCACAAGATGAAATACACAATACACTAAAATATGCAATACAGAATAAAAGAAAAACAGTTCGTGTAAAACTGTCTCAAATTATTTGTTGGTATAACGGTAATTAACCGTCGCGTGGTCTGATGATTTGGCGTTCGGGCACCAAGAAGACTGACTTCGATATCAAGCAAGTAGGCACTTTTGTAAAGCAGGTACCGGTGTATCTTATTTAACCTAGACCTACTTGGAAAATTTGATTCATCGGAAAGCTTTGGGGTTCCGTCAGGATTAAGTCTAGTTTTGGTAACAACCTCTCCCTTAGTGAAATTTGACGGCTTAAGTCCCCAAGTAAGACGTTAAGTGAAATTATTAAAGTTAGGCTTCCTCTGATAAATGAACATTTTATTCTCGATCATTTCTGGAAATCGCAGTATTACACATCATAATTATTATCAGAGCAAAAAACTTCAACATTTTACAAAGCAGCTATGTAAGGGCGATATGAGTCAAAACTCGAAAACAGCTAAAATGGTTTTGGGGCGATATCGCGTGTTGAATTCCAGACTGGCCCTTACAAGACTAGCCATTCTAGCCATTCGTTTTTCTGAGGCGCGGAATAGATTTGCGTATCACGTACATGCAACAGCTAGAACGGATGATATTATTTCTTTCTGCTGTCATTGAATGACGAAATAAAGTTGAATATTATTTAGCCGAGTAAGGTTGACCGCCGCACGTTGGACCCATCCAGACAGCAGCTTTCAGGCGTGGATAACCCGGCTCGATTTGTGCTGTCGTCTCGTCGTATTTGTAATAGCTGTACAACGCACAGACACAGAAACAAACAAGTCTGTCATTGCCTTTAGATTTGTGATAAAGCAAGCAGAACTATTGTAGTTAGTTATACGTTATTTGCAGTTTTAAAAAAAATTAATTGCCATCAGACAGCGTAAGTTACAGATTTGAAGGCGTTAAAAACAAAAAATGCAGGACATGGCATTGCTTGGTGACTCGGTAGTTAGAAAGTAAGTTAGTAAGTAGAATAAATAATAAAGCCCATAACGTTATAAAAACCTTTATTGCTGTTAATTAATGAAGCACAGGCTTGCACCTAAACAAGCTGCTGCTGCTGCTGTTGATTATGACGATGACAAAAATGGCATCGATGCTTAGGACTTTTTTTCATTGACGCGCTACATACAGCTATGCTGTAGAGCGTCATAGCTGGCTCGGGTTGTCGTCTGTCTGTCCGTCGTCTGTAACGAATATATTGTGACTAAACGGTGCGAGTTAAGGGCTTAGGTTGCTATTTATCACTGACAGAAAGTCGTATATTGTTTTTTTAAACGACATAAAAATCATTGACCTTGGATAAGCTTGAAGGTAAGTACTGCAGCAGGAACTGTATGGGCTGTAGCGCATCTTCTCTAGGGACAGCTGGGCTTTTTTTGTCATGCTTTGCTGCACCCATTAATCGAGTTATCAACTTATTATACCACTGCAGACAGTAAGGTAGACATAGCAAGTAGAGGCTGATGACTTACTATGGTCCTCTGAAGAAGAAGATGACACCTGGCTGTGATAAGATGCGAAGCGAAGAGTCCATGTTGATGAGTGCGTTAGGAAACAGTTCCAGACACATGCGAGGCACGCTGAGCACCGTCATACTGCTCTCATCAAACTGCCAGCACGTTATACCCTACACATACGCTGAGACGCTATACGCTTCCGCGGCCAGTAATGAAGTGGCGCCATCTAGCGAATGAATTTTGCAAATACAGCCAAACCGCTTCAAGCAGTATCGTGCACGTAAGAGACACAGTAAAAAGCTTTTGACGTACGACCTTGATATTCAATAGGGCTCTTCAGATCGTCAAGGTACATGTTCATGCAACATGGCATCGAGCTAAGTGCAGCGGTTCGTGAGTTATCGTGTTGGCAGAAAAAATTGGCGACGACGCTGAAAACAATGCTGACGTCGCTTCCGCGGGCAGTAAAAATCTGGTAGCGCCAGTGAGTTACCTTGAGTAAATAGATGGTTCCTGTTCTGTCGGTCAACGCCGACATGGCATTTGCTGCGTTGCGGGTCGAGTCAAACGTTCTGCCGCCGAGAAGACGAAAGCCGTAGTACTTCCAGACCTTGTCTCCTAAAACGCCGTAGCAAACCAACTGCTGTAAAAAAAGTTTAAAAACCCACCTGCCACCAGTGAAATGTGAATTGGGTGTCTTCTCTCTATCTGCCATTTCTCTTTCCTTCTTTTTCTTCTACCTTGTTACTCTAGCCTCATTTTCCCTACTCTCCTTTTTCTTTTCTTCCTCTTTTTCCCTTCCTTTCCCTTCCCT
>Ga0056128_1002625_pt1 | contig 21469 bp, 17 predicted proteins | sample WorMetLIZISLAND2_FD_71113 | JGI IMG/M metagenome (GOLD analysis project Ga0056128, IMG submission 71113) | Marine gutless worms symbiont microbial communities from Max Planck institute for Marine Microbiology, Germany - Olavius geniculatus... ... | reverse complement strand
ATGATGATTATCCTCATTATGAGGCTTTCCGGAATCCGGCTACGCAGAACCAAATCATGGGGACTCGAAGACATCGCCTTAAATTAATCCTTTAAATGGTAGATAGACCCGTTTTTTTTCTTTGTGTCTTTGTGGCTTCGTGGCTATTTCCTGTTTATCCGGGTTGGATATTTAGGTATTGAAGGTAATCGGTCCATATAATCCCTCAATCCCTCAATTCCTTAATTCCTCAATTTGGCTCTATCTGCCTGCATCTGCGTAAACCTGCATCCTGAATTACGTAGTTCGAATTTCGTCCCGGTCATCCCAAGGAGGTGCCATATGTTAAATTTTAGACTCGATGAACGAATTCGGAAAATCGAAGAGCAGTCGGAAGCGGCTGAGATAAATCCGGATGAAATGGGGATATTGTTGGATGACGGCTACGCCGAGTACCAACATCTGATGAATACCCGACAGCATGACGCGGCCATCGGCCTAATGGAGCGTCTGCGGCGAATTGCCCCAAGTGACCAAAAGTTCGATCGCCTGACAGCGCTGGCTTACGGGGCCAAGGGCGAGCTCGTTATGAACTGGAACGACCAGCTGCGACTGAAACCCGGCCCGGACCTGCTAGCGGAAATGGAGCTGGTGTTCCGCCGGGCCGTTGCGGTGGACCCCACGCTGGCCGACCCATACTGGGACATTGCCGTGCTGAAAGCCCGTTTTGCAGAAGATTTTGACGAGGCCCGGCAGTTTTATGAAAAAGCCCGGGATCTGGATTACTATCACCCCATGATGCCGGCCCTGGAGCAAATCCTGCACACCCGCCAGGCGCCCCCCGCGCTCAAACACGCATCTGAGGAAGAAACCCACTTGCGGGAGCTTTTGCTCAAACTGGCTATCCATCCCAATATACCGCTGGGTCGCACTTTCGACCCCCGCCAGACCCCGGACGATGCTTCCCTGGTGCTGGATCCCGCCTTCCAATCTTACTGTCGGGCAGCGGAAGAAATTGTCAGAAGCGGGCAGGTGAGCCCGGGCGCCTACGAAGGCATTCTGGATGACGCCCTTAACATCGGGGGCGATGCCGGGGAGTACCTGCTGGATCTGCTGCGACGGGTGTCCTTCGAGTATCCGGGATGCGATACGCTGCAGAAGCGTGCCACCGAAGAACATTTGAACTTGCTCGTCAATGCCTCCCTGTCCCTGCGCAGTCAATCTCGGTCCAACAACGACGGCGCCATGCGTCGGGCCCGCCGGACTGCCAGCCGCGGCCTGGACATCATCAAGTCAACCAATCAATTCGCGGTGGACCCGGACCTCCACGCCGAAATGCTGATGGCCATGGGTCAGACCTATGCCCGGGTCGAATCCCCCGGGGACCTGCACCTGGTCGAAACCCTCGGATACTATCTCCAGGCTCTGGATTTGAAGGAAGAAGCCGTTAACGCGGAGGATGTAAAGCGCCTGAAAGATCTGCTCAGACAGATCATCGAGTTTCTGATGCCCATGGCACAGCTGTCGGGCGCGGTGGGTCTGGGCACGACCCTGCGAGGCCTGGAGCTGGGCTATGAAGCTGCTCAGCGCCTGGACGATCCGGCCCTGACCTGCAATGTGGCCGTCACCCTGTCCAATGTCTACTCCGCGGTCCGCCAGTCCCAACAGGCCGAAGTGCTCCTGGAAAAGCAGCTAGCGGCCGGCGGTCACGGGGCCCGGGAAGCGGACAGGCTGAAATTTGCCCTGGCTTCAGCCCTTTCCGAACAAAGCCGCGGCCTGGAAGCGGCCGACATCCAGTTGTCCCTGATCAATGCTAATAGCGCTTTGCTGGATACGCCGCAAGGTAAAGCCACCGCCTACATGAACTACGGCAACTCTGTGAGGGTCGCGGACGATCTGGATGGCGCCTTCAGGGCTTTCGAAACGGCTATGGAATCCGCGACCCAGGTCCCGAAAGCCGCTGAGGGGCAGCAATTGCAGTCGAAGCTGCACGCCCTGATGGGCGAAATTCTGTTTTTAAAAGGCGACGTGGAGCAGGGCGATCAGGCGATCAAGACCGCCGAGGCCACCTTTACCGCCGATATTGCCGGTACGGGCCGGATTTTTTTTCACAGCACTGCCGGCCGGAATTACTTCAAGGCCGGGATGCATACGGATGCCCTGCGGCACCTGAACGCTGCCCGCGAGGCATTGCGGGTCCAACTGGAGCACGGTGCCTGGCCCAGTGTCTGGGAAAGCATGCTCAACGAATGGAGCGATATGGATGCGATGGTGATTCAAATCCTGCTGGCCAGGCAAACCGATGATGACACCCGGTCGGCGCTGGTGGTGGCCGAAGCGGCCAAGGGCCGGCTGCTGACCTGGCTGAGCCAGGGATATCTGGATGACGCGCCCAAATTCGCCCTGGCACCCGATCGACATGAGCGCGCGTTAGATAAGGTCGGGCACTGGACGGCAGAAAAATCCGGGCGCTATGTCGCTTCTCTCTTTGCCAATAAGGGCGGACTGGGAATTTTCGTGCTAAGCCCGGACGATTCCATCTCGGGCACGTGGTTGGCAGAGATGGATTACGACGTCTTGATGACGGACTTCTACGAGCCCTGGGAGCAGTTGATCGATCGGTCGCTTTCAGTCGATTCCGGTCTGTGGGACGCCGCCGGCGCTTTAACGGAGCTGATTCTGGACCGGGTCGGGGAATGGCTCTGGCGGGCCTGTCCCCAACTCGCCCAAGGCGGTCAGGAGCTGGTCCTGATTCCCCATCGTCTGTTCCGCAGTCTGCCCCTCACCCACTGCCGGCTGCCGGGCGGTAAAAGATTGAGCCAGGTCTTCGATCAGGTCACGGTCGCGTCATCGCTTTATGATTTGTCCAAGTCGATCAGCAAACCCCCCGGAGCATTAAAAGAGGCCAGCGGCTGGACGGCCCTGGTCGATCCCGATGGTTCCTTGCCTTTCGCCTGGTTCGAAGGTCTTTTGAATGTTGGGACGGCCGCAACCAAGACCGGCCAACACGTCACGGTCGGCGCCATCCACCAGGCTCTGGCCGGCTCTGACGTGGCGCTGATATCGTGTCACGGAAATTTTGCCGAGGGCAATCCCTGGCAGTCCGGCCTGGCGGTTGCCGATGGCGAGTTTAAAGTCTATGAGCTATTGAATCCCCCTTATCGAATCGTCACCGACCTGGTCGTGTTGGGCGCTTGCGAGGCTGCCCGCACGCGGCGCTCGCTGTCGGATGAACCCATCGGTTTTCCCGGGATGCTGGTTCAAACCGGGGTGCGTGCCGTGCTGGCCCCACTGTGGAAGGTCGACGACTTCGCAACCCTGCTCTTTCTGACTCATTTCTTTGACACGGTCAAAGCCGGAATCCATCCGGCCAGCGCCGCCCAGCAGACCGCTCTCTGGTTGAAGCGATTGGAGGCTTCGGCAGCTTTGGAGCTGGCTGACGAAATGATCGAACAAGCGAAAACCAAAGCCGGCGGCAAGGATGGTGCAATTCCCGAACCCATAACCAAACGCCTGACGGCTATCCGCCACTGGCTGCAAAATTTAGGCAAGGACACGCGTCCTTACCGTTCGCCTTTGGACTGGGCGGCTTTTCAATTGGTGGGGCTTCCAATTACGGATTCGAATCAACCCTAACCCGGATAAACCGGAAATACGAAACTCGAAACTCGAAATACGAAACAAATTCGAAATTCAAAAATTCAAATGTTTCAAATGAAATTACCGTCGTGACTAAACGGATCCAAAACCAGTACAGGAGGTAACCATGCCAGAAGCAGACAAGAATAATATTATCATTTTCGACGTCGAACCCGAGCAGCAAACCGGACCGGGTGGGCGGCCCATGCAGCCGCGGGGCGGTTTTGACTGGTTGAAAAAAATAACCGGCCGTTCCGTTCCGGCGGAAAAAGTCCAACAAAATGTGACGCAGTTTCTAACGAACGTGCAGGCAATGTTCGCCGAAGATGCGGCGGCCAAAGGCGCCTATACGGTTGACACGGTCGAAATCGATGCCCAGATCTCCGCCGAAGGCCAGGTCGGATTCATGGGCAGCAGCGTGGGAATGTCGGGCAGCGCCGGCATCAAGTTTGTTTTGAAGCGGCGAAATGGAATTGAAGATTGAAGATTGAAAATTGAAAATTGTATCGAACAAATTGAAATGCAGCAGGAAAAAATTACTCATCAACCGGAAGAAGCGGACCAGGAAGAGGCCGCTAAAGAACTCGCCCCGGAATCGCTCGACCGCCAGAGCCCTAACTATGCGGCAGAGACGGTTGCCGATCTGCAGCGCAGGGTCGGCAACCGGGCTGCATTCCGAATTCTGGCGGCCCGCGGAAATCGGCCGACAACCGCTCCGGCCGCTTCAGGCCTGACCCCGATCGCCCCGCGCATCCAGCGCTTTCCGGCCCAAGAGACCCCGGCCGCGCCGGCCACGGAGGTTTCGCCGGCACCCGTCAGCGATGTTGACCCGGCCGCAGCCGGGCAGCCGACGCCCGGCCTGATTGCCGAAGACGATGCCGTCGACCTGGCACCGGGTCAAATGCGAAAAAGTGACTTTTTGATTCAAATGCGCGATGCTGCCTGCCGGACGGCCGAAAGTGAGTTGGCCGGCACCCCCTGGTCTATTGCCGGTTGCCCCTGGATCGACCACTGGTACGACTATTATCGAGAGCGCGACAGCCGTCAGGTCGAGCAAGCCATCTGCCGCTACGCACCGGCTACCCGCAGTGTGACAGCCGCCGGTGACTACATACCGATTGTTGCCGGACGCATGCGCCAGGCCATTCGAGCCTGGAGCACGGGCGTTGATGTAGCGGACACCGCTGGCGGCCGTTCGGGCAGCGGTATCTCGGGCATGCTGACCGGCATCGGCCGGGCCGGATCGGCCGTAATCGGCAGCCTCACCCGGGGTCTCCGGGGCATCTTTTTCAAAAAACGTGGCCATGAAACCGGCACTGCCGCCGATCCCGCAGCCGTCCAGTCCCAACTGGGCGCCGGACGTACGCTGGATAGCGGGGTAAAAAGCCAGATGGAATCCGCTTTCGGCACCGGCTTCGGCAATGTACGCATCCACACCGATGCCGGGGCCGCCGAACTCTCCAACCGCTTGGATGCCAGGGCTTTTACGGTGGGCGGCGACATTGCCTTCGCCCCGGGCGAATACCGGCCCGACACCGCTGTGGGCCGGGTCCTGATTGCCCATGAGCTGGCGCATGTGGTTCAGCAGGGTGGGGCGGCCGGACTGGACCGCGCGACGCCGTCGGGCGGACCCCAAAACGCGGCGCTGGAAGTAGAGGCCGATCGAGCTGCTGCCCGGGCGGTGGTTTCCCAATCCGTCAGGCCCCAGGGCACGGACGGATCGATGCTGGCCAACATGCTGCCCCGCCTGAGGACCGGGCTCAGCCTGCAGCGCTGCAATAAGAGTAGATCTCCCTCATCCGGCAACCTGGTCATCGAACACACCAGCGGCAGCCGTTATGAAGTACCCGGAATCCGCGCCGACCAAACGGACTTTGCCGCTACCGGCGCCACACTGTCCCTGGAGCAGCCCGGCCCGCGGCGGGAAGGGCGGCCGATTACCGGCGGTTTCGATGATTCTTTATCAATTGGTGCCGGTTTTGCCACCGGCGTCGAGACCACGGCCGACAGCGCGGTCACGGGCCTGATCCGCAGCGCCGGCGACCGGGTGGACGCCCGGCTTGTGCCGGCCGTAACGGCTATCGCCCGGGACCGGTTTGTGTTCCGCGCCCTGAATAGCTTTCTCAGGCGGGATAACGGCCGGCTTGTCGCTACTTTGTCCGGCGGACATTATGACGGCGAGAGTCCGCCCACAATCAGGGTCGGCACGGATGAGGGGCCCCTGGACACGCGCCAGACATTGGTGCATGAGCTGCTACATTATGTGTTTGATAAATCGGACAGCGTCATCAACGAAGCCCGGGATGGGGGCGGCGCCGATCATCCGACTATCGAGGCCCTGGAGACCCGCTATCTGCTCACCGATCTTATTCGCTCCGGCCAATCGCCGCTGCATGAGTCGATTCGCAGCAAATTCGGCCGATTCATCACCAACGACGACCTGTTCCCCCAGATGCAGGAAGCCATCGACACCAACAACCCGTCCCGCTTATCGCGCATCGTCAGCCAGTCCGGCTTTGTGACCACCGCCGTCAGCAGCGGCCTGCTGCCGACGGCCAGCAGTTATCATGTTAGGAGCGAGGGGGAAGGCTATCGCCATACTGCCGATCAATTTCGCGACCTGGCTTTTCTGTGGGCCCAAAATGCCATGATCGTGCGCCGGGCCATGCGGGAGGCGGCGGCTGTGGCTCAACGAATGGGGATCCCGCTGCGGGATGTCTTTGCCACCGCGGAGTGGCGGCGGGCCATGAGTACTTTTCTGTCCTCGTTTGTCCGGGCCCTGCAAAGAAATCCCCAGCAGGGTGTCGTCGGCCTGGAGTCAAGACTGTGATGGTATTTGTCAAACCGGAATTTACTCTGATATAAGCCCTCTACCTTTGGTTGAGGATAAACAGGAAATAGCCACGAAGCCACAAAGACACAAAGAAAAAAATATTAAAAACTTTGTGCCTTGGTGTCTTGGTGGCGAAAATATTTTACTTGATATGCCCTTCGCAAACATAATGTGATTTCAATAGATAGCCACTAAATTCCTGAATCCCTTAATTGAACCCATATTTATCTGTGAAAATCTGTGAAGATCTGCGTCCCATAATTTTTTTCATTCGTTAAGTTTTGGACTGTCCTGCCGTCAACGATATTTACATGTGGACCTCCGTTTCTGCCAAATTGTCAACTTAGTTGTTAATGCATTTTGAGACCAGGCCGATTGCAACATCCATATTAACTGATAATTCAATATTTATTGTCTTAATCCTGGTATGTTACGGTATTATCTCCGGTGAGTTTGATTTGTCGCCGCGTTGGCATGCTAGTTGCTGCTAAGGTTCAAAAAAGCTGACATCAGAAAGGAATCGGTCATGAGAGTAAAATTTGGTATTGTCCTTATTGTCGCATGGTTTGCAGTCATTGGCTGCAATGGTTCGCTGCTCAACCCGGATCCCTCAAGCCCGTCGGCCGGCAATCCTTCAGGAGGAATCGGTGTCAAGGCCGGAGACTATTTGGGTTATCAGCCGATAGACCCGATAACGGCATCAAAAGTTACCGTTTACGATCAGAACTCGGGCACTGAGAAGGAGGTATTCTGGCAGTCTTTGCCCGATGCCGAATCCAGAAGACGACTGCTTCCTTTGCAGACGGCCCAGTTTTCGGTGCGCAAAACCGATTTTTCGGGTCAGGTGACATATTTGGTCTCATCGCTCAGCGGGGAGCGGGGCAGCTATGAAGTCATCATGGACTACATGAAGTATCGCGTCGAGGATTCATTCGATGGCGACGGCGAGTATATCGGCAATGCCCGCATCGGGGTTGGCCTGCGCATCAAGGCCAGCGTGGTCACGAACCGGGCCAACCTCAACCTTGGCAGTATCACCGCCATCGGTTTGCAGGCCAGCCTGGGACACTTGTCCGGCGGCATTTCGGTCGATGTGGTCGGCATCGATTCGGAATCGGTGACGAATTTAGTCCCCCTGACCTCGGAAATCGACGAAACCGCCATCCAGGCGGCGTTGCAGGCCCTGGCCTCGATCAAGTCCAAGCTGTGGGAAGATGACACCACCATTACCCCGCACATCGTGGCCCTCCGCCAGGCCAAGCCCAACCAGGAAACCAAGATTCGCAAACAAGTCGCAACCTTCATGAAATCAACCAGCGGCGGTATCTTGCGGGCATTTTGGAAGCCGGACGGCAAAAATAAAAACCCCGCCAATGACAGCCAATTAAAAGCCTGGATGGCCTCCAATGGACTTACCACCGGTCCCGGCTCCATCACCATGTTTCTGCGCAGCACCGAATTTGAAGCCTTGCGGCAAAAGGCGGTGGCCGATTTAAAGCTGAATTAATCAAAGGAGGACGATCATGCCAACTGAAAAAGTACTGACAGACATTCCCCAGGAGGATGTCGACCAGGTTGTCGAAGATTTCGAAAGTGAAGGGTGCAAAGCCACCAGCGAAAGGCAGGCCAATGGGTTGTTTACCGTGCGCGCCACCTGCCCGGACGATCCGCCGGCAGGTTAGCCCGGCCAATTACAGAGTAAGCCATAATTAATTAGAGACAGAAGCTGCCCGGGTTAAACAGCAAAATTGTGTCGTTCAAGAAATGGCCTTCGGTGTTAGGCTTTCGGCGTTAGAGGCACACCATAATTTTATTTTCATAGATGTGTCATCCCGCGACCGCGGGGGCAAAGGCTGAATTTCAATTTTACTATCAATTTTTGTTGCTATAGCACATGAAAATTTAAAAGCGAATCACGCTAAAGACGCGACCTAAAGCCCGTAGAATATCGAACAAGAAATTTCGAATGATGAGGTACGAAATGCGAAATGTGATAAAAAATTATGGGACGCAGATCTTCACAGATTTTCACAGATAAATATAAGTTCAATTTAAGGATTCAGGAATTTAGGTATTTAGGTATAGAAGGTAATCGGTTTAAATAATCCCTCAATTCCTTAATTTGGTCCAATCTGCGTGCATCTGCGAAAATCTGCGTCCAAAATTACGTATTTCGAATTTGCAAATGGTCGTCTGTTTCTCACTGGATCGGAAGAACCTATCCGGGTCCTCCACCAGAGGTGAAGGGCTTATTTCAGACTAAACGCCTAAACGAAATTATAGGAGTCGATTTCATTTAATTTTTGCGGGTTGGGGGGAACTTCACAGCGATCCGGCAGATTTTCTCTAAAAGCCTGAAAAGATTTCGACTCCGTCAGTTGGGCCTGCTTCTCCGGTGAGGCAAACGATGCAATGTGGGTATAGGTTTGCCCGTCATCCAGTTTGAAAGTCGCATAGTGGATGTCGGGGTCACTGTTTTGCCGCAACTCATCATAGACGGCTTTGACCAGTTCCTCGTTTTCCGCGGTCCGGTCGGGCTTGACTTTATAGGTAACCATTACTTTTATCATCATTCTCTCCGCAATCCCCGATGCAATCGGGGATTTTTATTTTGGGGTTGATTGTTGCCGATTCCATAATTTATAATAACGCTTCAGACCGATAAGTCAAAATTCCGATAGCAATTGATCACCGGCAAAAATGCAGTTATGAGATTGCAAGAAGTTATTGAATAATCTTGATACAGGATTATTGGAGCACCACTCCAACACTCCAACACTCCAGTACTCCAACACCCCAGCACCCCAACACTACAACACTCCAACACTCCAGCACTCTCATACTCCAACACTCCCATACTCCAACACTCCCAATATTTATCCTACCGACGGTCGGTGCCTGAGATTGGAGATTTTGGATTTGCATTTTGCGGATTTGTGGCGTAGATTTAAGACACCATTGAGCCGCTGGCAGAGCGGCGCCAGATAACAAGCAGCGTGATTAGTTGAAAAGCCCGCAAATAATAAAAATATTGTCGGTATCGGATGTAGTCGATCCGATGCTGCACCGGCAGGCCGGCAGCAAGCCGTTTGAGGGGATCGATGTGCTTATTTCCTGTGGAGATCTGCCGCCGGAGTATATTACCCGCCTGGCCCACGTATTCAATGCGCCGCTTTACTTTGTGGCCGGCAACCACGACCTTCGATACCGGGATAAACGGCCCCAGGGCGGTTGCGACCTGCACGGCCGGCTGGAGCGAATTAAGGGGCTCAATATTTTGGGGCTGGAGGGCTCACGCTGGTATAACGGCGGCCCTTATCAGTACACCGAGAGCCAGATGCGGGCCATCATTCGGCGGCTGCGGCCGACGCTCTGGTGGCAGGGCGGCTTGGATGTCGTCGTATCCCATGCCCCCCCGCGCCATGTGCACGATGCTGAAGATCTGTGTCATCGTGGTTTTAACTGCTTCCGTTGGCTGATCGACAAGTACCAGCCCAATTACTTTATCCACGGGCACATTCATCGGCATTTTGACGACCCTGCCGAAAGGGTAACCGAGGTGGATGCAACTCAGGTGGTGAACACGTATGGCTATCACATTCTGGAAATCGAAACCGGGCCGCAAGACCGCTGATCAAAACCGGGCCGGCCGGAAAGAGGAAGCGTCCAACGAAGCCAAAAGCTTCCGTGATCAGCAGCAGAAAGAGGCCGCCTTCGATCACCGGGATCGCGGGATTCGATCGGTTCCGTTGGACCGGATCGTGGGCAGTGTCGGGCGCTACAAGGATTTTGACGGCCAGTTCCGCTTTAAGACGGCGCTGCCCTCGGAGAGGCTGGAGGGGATCAAGCAGGCCATGCGACAGGGCCGCAACCTGGGACCGGTCAAACTCTTTGAGATCAAAGACGAATTCTACGTGCTGGATGGAAACCACCGGATCGCCGCGGCCAAAGAACTTGGCCACGATGAAATCCTGGCCCATATCGAGGAATTCATTCCTTCCAAAAACACCCTGCCAAATATCCTGTACCGGGAACGGGCGGATTTTGCCGACCGCACCCGCCTGCCGGCTGAAATCAACCTGACGGAAGTCAGCCAATACGGCTACCTGCTCGAACAGATCGGTGAGCACCGGCAATTTCTCCAGCACGGGCAGGAAGATGAGATCGCTTTCGAGGCCGCAGCCCAGGATTGGTTCCGCAGCATATTTCGCCCCCTTTGTACGATCATCAAAAGGAGCCGCCTGGTTGATTCGTTTCCGGAGCGGACCGTGGAAGATCTTTTTGCCTACATTACCTTTCATCAGTGGAAAGAAGGCCGCAAGCGAAAGTACGGCATTGGCATCGATAAACTGGTTCCCAAAAATATGGAGGAGTTTCGCAAAAAAATGACTGCTTTAAAGGACGCACAGTACCCGGAAATGAAACAGGGCATCAACGTGTTTATCCTGATGAACGTTCAGGCCAAAAAAGAGATCAAGCTCATGGATAAACTGTTTGAGCATGAGGAAGTCAGAGAGGTCCATTCGGTGCACGGTGATGTGGATCTGGTCGTCAAAGTCGTGCTGACCCGGGATCTGCTCAGTTCGGATGCCGAGATCATTTCCCAGTTTGTTCATGAAAAAGTGCGCCAGCTGCCGGGGGTGGTCAGCACCAAGACCCTGATTCCGGGCATATCCAAGATAAAGATGCCCGATGTTTGCCAGGACTTTATTAGGAATGACGAATGACGAATGACAAATGTCTAATTATGGCATGCTGTCATTTTAATTTCATACCCCTCAGGCTATCTTTCAAATCAGCAGAGTTAATTACTTCAAAATTTGAATGCCTCTAAATCCTCAAAAGCGGAATAATCGTATTTTTAAGTTCGCTATCCTTTTCTCCAATAAACGAAAAACGACATGCAACATACAATGTGTATTCCTTGACTTTTCAAGAGCTTTTGTTACAATCAGTTTCAATCTGAACCTAAATAAAATGCATTCGTCCTTTAACCCTTTAAACCGGATAGAGAATGACTGAGCGCATCAAATAAATCCTGCCTCAAAAGTTGAGTGCGGGATTTTTTGTTGGTTGCTGTAACATGCTGTCGACTTCATATTTGTATTTTATTTGTAAGGTAATAAATCAATGCCTATTCATAACATTCTGATATCTTATATCATATTAATGCGGGTTAATTTCGCCGGTTCTATCTAATATATTCCTCCACTACGTGCTAGACGAGTGGTTTGTAGAGCAGGTAGAGCCTCGTATGAAGGGTAGGTGTTTCATCAGTCGCTGGGCGGATGACTTTATCATGGGATGTGAGATAGAGTCAGATGCAAAGCTGATCATGAAGGCACTGTCAAATCGGTTCGACAAGTACGAGCTGGCCCTTCACGCGGAAAAGACATCGGTCATTGATTTTAGAAGACCACAGTCAGCAGCAAAGGGCAAAGGAAAGGGAACATTTGACTTTCTGGGTTTTACCTTTTACTGGTCAAAATCGCGTCGAGGCTATTGGGTGATAAAGAAGAAGACGGCAGCCAAGGGTCTGTGTCGCTTCATGAAACGACTTTGGCAATGGTGCCGCGCCAATCGCCATGAGCCGATCAAGGAGCAATATCGGACGCTCAGTTCGAAGCTGCGTGGTTACTACCAATACTTTGGAGTACGCAGCAATTACAAGCCCCTTGAAGTTGTATTTGAGTACACTGAGAAGGCCTGGCGATATTGGCTCAGCCGTCGCAGCCATAAGGGCGGTATCAGCTGGGAGAAGTTTGAGAAGATTCGAGCAAGCTTCCCGCTTCCCAAGCCCAGGATAGTCCACAATATCTGATTAGCCTAATGGGCAGCAAAGTTATGCGCCAATCGGGGTGTCGCCTGATTGGTTGAGGGCTTGGTAAAAAGAGTCTGAACCGAGGAACCGTATGAGGGAAAGCTTCACGTACGGATCTGTGGGGAGGGCGCCGCGTAAGCGGTGCCTTTACCCGGAACCTGACGCCAAAAACAGGGGCGTTTTGGTCTTTTGGCTTCATAAAAATTGCAAAGGTTATCTAAACGTTTATGGTAAGCTTTTGGCGCAGGTGACCGGCGCCGTTGGGGCTTAAGAATACAGAGAGCTATTGGAAGGTGGTCACAATCTGTGACTACATTTTGAGGAACTGGTAAAGTTAAATGGCGAAATCAAAATCAATTGTAAAGGTCGGAAAGATTCAACAACGGATATTGTTGATCCGTGGTGAAAAAGTCATTGTTGATGCGGACCTCGCCGAATTCTATGGCGTACCGACGAAAGTACTGAACCAGGCTGTCCGCAGAAATATGGATCGTTTCCCGGCAGATTTTATGTTTCAGCTGAACAAGAATGAAAAGTTGGAGGTTGTCACAAATTGTGACCACCTCAACAAACTGAAATTTTCCCCGGTCAATCCCTTGGTATTTACAGAGCACGGAGCCCTCATGGCCGCAAGCATTCTGAACTCTGCCCGCGCGGTCGAAGTAAGTCTATTCATTGTCAGAGCATTTGTTGCTCTACGACGTGCTATCTCTGAACATAAGGAGCTGGCCCGGAAGATTACACAACTTGAACGAAAGCTGGCCGATCATGACGACCAGATAATAGCCATTATTCAGGCAATTAAGGAATTATCTGGACCGCAACCTGTACCAAAGAAGCGGCGCATAGGCTTTCATTCGAAGTAGCCCCAACCAATCACTGAACCTGACCGGGAAAATATCGCGGTTTTACGTGAAGGCCGGTGCAGCATCGAAACATAGGTGACCGGCAGGTTAGCTCAAGCCGTTGTGTGATACACCATAGAAATGAAATTAGCCATCATAGGAGCGTCAGGTAAGACTGGCACCAAACTGGTCCGTGAAGCCCTCAAACACGGATATCAAGTGGTCGCGGTGTGCCGGGAATCGTCCGTTGGGAAACTGGACAAGTTTTCCGAGTATGACGAATTAGTGGTGGTGAGCGCACCCGTTGTGTCCGATGAAGCAACGCTGAGGCAGGCACTTGTCGGTTGCAATGCGGTGGTGGTTTTGCCAATAAGCGTTCGGCGCCTGAAAGCCACTGAGCTCGTGTTGGCGCTCGCAAATGCTACGGCCGCCAACGGGGTAAAGCGGCTGTTGTTTACCGCCGGTGAAATTACTACCGGATTGGAGGAATTTGAGAAACACACCCTACGACAGCGTTTCATGCTTCCGTCATACACACTCATGACATGGTTCACGCCGTATTCTCTGACAGACATGCGGAAAGCGACAACCTTAATAAGACAGCAGTCCGACTGGGACTGGACAATCGTACGTGCTCCGACACTGACCGACTCCCCGCCAGTTGGATACAGCTTCTGCGGGATAACCGAGGTAACCTTTAAAGATGCCCTTTCCAGGGAGGATTATGCATCTTGCCTGCTTGATTTACTGGATGAACCTGAGTACTACCGACGCATTCTGACCGTTGTGTCAGCCAAGGGATAAGACTGTCGAAAAACAGGATTCAGACTGACACAGATTTGGGGACGGGCCACATTAACAGGCTGTAAATATATAGAGTGAGCTTACTTGTAACCATTAAAAAGGGGTTATATTGAGCTTTTTGGAGCAAAAAACATCGAAATAGGATATCCCTATATCGCTCATTTTGGGGCGAAAAAGAGCGAAATAGGTCTCCAAAACATCTACTCTTGGAATCAAAACCGATAAAATACAACAGCTTGGCTTAGCCCGTCCCCCAGAGGAACCTGCTATAAAAAAATGAACGAAGCAAACAACATCAATGACGAACAGCCTGCGGAGAAACCAATAACTTCTAAAAAGACTCGAGTAGGACTTCGTAAGAAATCCCAAGTAGAGATAGGCAAGATTCTTGAAAATCATAAGATATGGTTGGAATCAGATGGGAAGGAAGGCTGTAGAGCCAATTTTGCACAAGTTGATTTAAAAAGTTCTAAACTTATAGGCGAGAACTTGGAAAAGGCCAACCTAATCGGAACCAACTTGGAACAGGCCGCCCTTATTGATACCAACTTGAGAAAGGCTGACCTTATTAGCGCCAACCTGAAAGAAGCCAAACTCGGTGGCGCTATTCTCCAGAACGCCAACCTCTTAAAAGCCGACTTACAGGGGGCCAATTTATTTAGAACCAATCTGCAAGGAGCTTACCTTTATAGAGCCAAACTGAATGGGGCTAGACTCCGAAGAGCAATTTTACAAAACACAATGCTGGACAATGTAACAGGACTAAATGAGGCTGAATTACGTTATGCAAATTTAGAAACTGTATCCGGTCTTTTAGGCAATGAATTTGCGCAGGCCGATTTAACCGGTACAACTCTTCCCAAGAATATAAAAGAGTTTGAAAAGCCATTGGAGGTTATAAAAGACACATCACAAAATGCCCGTAAAATTTTCTTCGCAATGCTTTTAGGTTGTGTCTACTCTTGGTTAACGATTGGAACTACAACGGATGTAAATCTTCTGACCAACAGCGCTTCTTCTCCACTCCCGATAATCGGCACGGAAATTCCAATTGCATGGTTCTATTTGGCTGCGCCATTAGTATTAATATGTCTGTATTTCTACTTTCATTTATATTTGGATAACTTGTGGAAAGGCTTGGGGAAACTCCCTGCTATATTTCCAGATGGGAAAGCGTTAGATCAAACAGCATATCCCTGGCTTCTTAATAGCATCGTATGTCGGCATTTTAAAAGACTGAAAAAGCGTCCTATCATTTCTAATATGAAAGAATGGATAATAATCATCCTGGCGTGGTGGGTGGTTCCAATTACTATGACGGCATTCTGGTTAAGATTCATTCCACGTCGAGATTGGCTTGGTACAGGATTTCATATTGGCTTGATCATAATTTCTGTTGTTTTTGCAATAAATTTTTATCGATTATGTGCTCTATCACTGCAAGGAAAAGAGGAAGTTGATTCCCGACCAACGAATTTCTTGAAGAATAGAAGATTTTACAATAGTCTGATTGTTGTTGTGGTAGGTATTTTTTTCTTGATGTTTTCTTATGGGGCCATTTATGGCGAAAGAAATGGAGGGCCCAATTTCAAAAAAATTACGGCACTCGTCCCTTGGGTTTCAAAAAAATTTGGTTATAATATATTTGCTGACTTTACGGAGAAGGTAGTCTCTGAAATACCACTAAACTACCACCTTATACCGCAAGAGGAGCGTTTAGAGGCTGTGAAAGGGGTAAATCTTAGTAAAAGAAATCTAACGTTTTCCGTTATGTATAAAGCTTTTTTAGTAAAATCCGACCTTAGACGCGCAGACCTAAAGAATGCTAATTTGTCTTTTGCCAACCTGACAAATGCAAATTTGGAAGGGGCCGACCTGACAGAGACTATATTGTATGGAGCCGAACTTCTGGGTGTCAAAGGTTTAACCATTGCAGGAATATGTAAATCAAATACACTTTATGAAGCGACTATAGATGATGATCTCAAGAAACAGGTCAAGGACAAATGCCCTCACCTCTTAGTGAAGCTTGAAAATTGAATGATAATTTATAGCATACCTTTGGTACCCTTTGGGTATCACCTGACCCCAAACGTCGGTTGGATCGGGAAAGCCGCAGCTGCGCGGGTACGACCCAGGCGTCTTTCAATACACTGTCAAAGCCAAATTGTGATCCCGGGGCGTGTGATCTCGGGGGTCGGGCCGGCCCGACCCCCAGTGGTCAATCTATTTGGTCAGAAGAAACGCTCTCCAGTGATGATATAATCGAGGGTTTCAAACAGCTGAATGAGATCAACCATTGTATTCTCAATCGGATCAGAGCAATCCAGACTGGCTCTAGAACTCACTCTCCAGAAACATGTTGGGCGGTCATTGAAAATCATGCGCAACTTGCACCTGAATCAGCCCGAGGCTGGATTGGTACCGCAGTCAAACGATCCTTAGAGAAGGCCGGTGTATAACCACGCCAGTGCACCTGACGCCAAAAGCCGGTGCGTTTTGATGTATAGTGTTTTTGTCTAGGCATTGGCTTTTTTGAATTTCCAGGAAAACCTTTGGCGCAGGTGACCGGCGGACGTTAGCCGGATAAATACTACAGCTGTCATTAATAGCGCTCGTGAGTTCAATGAAACTAGAAAAGGATCGATTTATGAACGTTGTCACACCTGAAGAAGTGGGATTGTCATCCACACGATTGGAGCATCTAAGTACTGCTGCACAAGGCTATGTAAATCAGGGAAAACTTGCTGGTTTGATTACCCTGTTGGCCCGCCACAACAAGGTGGCTCATTTTGAATGCTATGGAATGATGGACATTGAGGCCGACCAATCTATGCAACCCGACGCCATATTCCGCATATATTCGATGACAAAACCTATAGCCTGTTTTGCCTTAATGATGCTAATCGAGGAGGGGCTTATTGCTCTGAACGATCCCGTGACCAAATTCATACCGGAGTTTGAGACGCAGAAGGTCTTTGTCAGGACCACCGGTACAGGAATAGAACTTGCTGATGTAGAACGCGAGATGACCTTATGGCACCTCTTAACACACACCTCAGGACTGAGTTATGATGCTATCGTACAGACACCGCTTGAGGATATGTATCGCGAAGCCGGAATGTTCGACTCGCTTCACGTCTTGCAAGTATCGCTTCAGGACATGATAAAGATCTTGGCCGAACTACCACTTGGATTTCAGCCCGGCAGCGAGTATCGTTACAGCATGGCGCACGATGTTATTGGTTACTTGATTGGCCTTGTCTCGGATTTACCATTTGATACATTTCTAGAAGAGCGAATTTTCAGGCCATTGGGCATGGTCGATACAGGCTTTTATGTGCCAGGAGAAAAACTGGACCGATTTGCCGCTATGTACAGTCCACCTGGAGATGACGGTATCCATCTCGTAGACGCACCGGCCACAAGCCAGTTTTCCAGGCCCGAACGCGCTCCTTCAGGCGGTGTAGGCCTTGTCTCCACAATATCGGATTACCTACGTTTCGCGCAGATGTTGCTTAATGGAGGTGAATTGGAAGGAATACGTTTGTTAGACAATAAGACGGTTCAGTTGATGACGACTAACCAACTGCCTAACGAACTGGTACCCATATTTTCGTGGCCGGGAATGGGTTATGGTTTGGGATTTGGCGTACACGTAGGTCCGGACCGAACCCGAGATCTGGGTTCTGCAGGTACGTTCTTGTGGTTAGGCCATGCCGGAACGAATTTCTGGGTAGACCCAAAAGAGGGGTTAATTGGTCTCATTATGCCTCAGGCGCTAGATTATCATGAATATTTAGGTCCACTGCGAGAGCTAGCCAATAAGACGGTTGTTGACTGATGGCTGCAGGTCGATAAACCTAATCCAGCTTATAAAGGATTGGGTCGGACCCAATGCCACCAGGGGGTTCGCAAGCCCAGGGCCCAGAGCACGGCAACCATGGTATAGTTGCGCAAACCATGCCAGTGGCTTTGATCGAAGGAATCAAGCAGTTTTACTGCGTTGCGCGTTGAAATGGGTTTGGTAACCTGCCGTCTGCGGGTGATCAACAGCGGCAGTGTGTGGGCCGGATTTGATGTGATATGGCCGGCATTTTTCAGGAATGCAAAAAAGCTTTTCAGGGCATAATGGTGGTTTTCGATACGGCTGGGTCCAATGCCGGTGTTTTTCAGATAAAGGATCCATTTGAGCAATTGAGAGGCTTTGACGTTGATCGGGTTGGTTTTGAGCTCAGATATGGCAAATTCACAGAAGGCCTTGATACTCAGCGTATAACTTTTAACGGTAGAGGCTGAGAACCCGTTGATCTTTAAAAGCTGTTTGCGGTACAAATCAATCAGAGCGATCATGATGCCTCCTTTCGCATAAAGGGATGTTGTTTCATATATCCGGCATATTGATCCGGGTTGAGGTGGGCGTATTTGCGGGTATTGGCCCGGCGGCTGTGGCCGAGCACCTGCTGAGTGATTTCGATGCCGGCCACTTTATTGAGCTGAGTTGCCGCGGTGTGGCGAAAAAGCCGTGCGTGCAGCTTTTTGTCAATACCCAGCTGATCGGCTGCTGAGCTGAAAATATCCTGCAATGTACGCGGAGAGATGCGCTTTTTGCGTTTAGAGAGGAGCAGCGGTTCTTTCTTGCGGCCTCGCAGTTTCAGATAGTCATCAAGTAATTCGCAGATACAGTGGGGCAAGACCATACTACGTTGCCTTCGTCCTTTTTCCTTGACCCACAGCAGGCCGCAGGCAAGATCGACATCCTCGATATTGATGGCGGTCAGGGTAGCGGTTCGAAGGCCCAAGGTGCCCAACAGCATGATGATAATCAGATTTCTCAGGCCCATGGTTGAGTCTGTCAGTTCGCTGAAGTGGCCCAATAAACGTTTATATTCCTCGACAGTCAGAAACTGCGGTACGGTCTTTTCGATTTTCGGATACCGCAGGCCGGTAGCGATATTCTCAGATACGATTTGATGGAGGGTTAGAAAGTGGTATAATTGTTTCAGGGCCCAGACTCTGGATTTTGTGACATGAATGGAAGGGTGAGTAAAGTCAGCTGCAAAATCGATCAGATGCCGGTAGCCGACCCTTTTGAATGAACGGATTCTCTGTGATTTGAGAAAAATTTCAAATTCGTTAAGCCTTGTAGTTAAAGCTTGAATGGATCGGAATGAAAAATCCGCCAATTTGGCATATTCTAAAAACTGGCTGATATGACGATGAAGCATGTCGGCACCTTCTCTGACTCATGCTTCATCATTAAACACCCGTCAATAAAAGGCAAATTGCGCTAACTGCGGGGTTTGTTGGTTAGAAGCATACAATTTTATGATACCAAAACACTTTTTATTCTCATCATTATCAGGTTTTTTTCTATTTTGGTGCTATACCGCGATTTGTATTTGGATTTTGTATCTAATTCTCCGCAAAAGAACAAAATACAATTCTCTTAAAAGATATAAAATATTTGTTAAATCAGTTGCACTATTTATAATCATTACGATTCCAACATTATTTATCAACGGTTCAGTATTCTTTTTTTGCTTTTTAGATGGGCCATATTTTGGAAAAGTTATTGATTCAGATACAGGCGAGCCTATCTCTAACGCACAGGTGGTAATAGCGTGGGATATTAACTATATAAACATTCTTACAACTAATAGTACTGTAGAAGTTTATGAATTAGTCACTGATAACAACGGCAGTTTTGTTTCCCCTATTGCTTTAAAATGGTCTCCATGGCCATTTTCTTATTTAGAACTCAAAGGCATCTATATTTACAAACCTGGTTATCTATCTTATCCACCTGGATTGACTTTAAGCGTTCATGATTATGACCTGAACAGATGTATAGACAAAAAGGTTTATTTTTTCAAGTATAGGGTAAGATTCTCAAAGTTAAAGAAGAATATAGTAAGGTTAAACAGGGCATTATCGATAGAAGAACGATTTGTAGCGACAAATATACGGGGGCTCAGGTATATGGATTCACGTTTCCGACACAAAATCCGGAAAACAAAAACCTTACTGGAAATGGAAAGAAATAGGATACCTTTCAAAGATAAATACGAAGAAAAATATGCAAAATGGACGCAACCTAAAATAAAGCCGACTGATGATAGGTTTGAGATCCTTCAGAATGGCGTGATCTTAGACAATTGCACTGGACTGATGTGGGCCGCGGAAGACAATGGGAGCCCTATAAATATTATCAGTGCAAAAGAATATTGCAAAAACTACCGAGGTGGAGGTTTTTCAGACTGGCGAATTCCTACCATAGCTGAGCTTGAGACACTTTATGAAGACAGTGCGCATAACGAAACTTCTTTCAACCAGTCATTTCAGGGAAAGGTTGTAAGTATGTATTGTCATTTGAATGAATTATTCGAAATGTCAAATTGTTTGTTCTGGGCATCAGAAACCAAGCAAGGCTTTTCAGCATTTTATAATTTTTCGTCGTTGCAATGGGACTATACTCTGCCCTCTTCTGGGGATTTACGTGTCTTACCTGTAAGAACTTCCGCGGGATTACAAAAAGGGAAAATTACTGATAAGTATAATGTACCATACAATAGTTGGTGATAGCAGCATCAGAATAATTTTTTTAAATTAACCTTGGCTGTTATTCTTACGCTTATTTCTTTTAGTGTTTTTTGGGGACATGTGTTTGTACGTTTTTTGGGGACGGGCCACGCTAACAGGTTGTAAACACTGAGAATGATATTACTTACACCCCTTAAAACAGGGCTATATTGAGCTTTTTGGGGCAAAAAACAGCGATATAGCAATGGCAAGAGCGAAAAGGCATTACATACCGGGACAGATATGGCATATTACCCATCGATGCCATAAGAGAGAATTTCTGCTAAAGTTCGCAAAAGATCGGCGGAGGTGGCTCCAGTGGTTTTTTGAAGCGAGAAGGCAATATGGCTTAAGCGTATTAAATTATACGGTTACTTCGAATCATATTCACCTACTAGTCGCCGATGATAAATCCAGGAACGTCATTCCTGACTCGATCAAGCTGATAGCAGGTAGAACCGGTCAGGAATTTAATCAAAGGAAGGCACGCAAAGGAGCCTACTGGGAAGACCGTTATCATGCGACCGCCATTGAGGATGGCGACCATTTAATCCAATGCATTGTCTATATCGACCTTAATATGGTGAGAGCGGGCGTCGTAGAACATCCAAGCGAGTGGCCATACTCAGGCTACAATGAAATTCAGCAACCAAAACGAAAAAAGATTCTGGTCAACTACGAGAGGTTAAAAGAGCTTCTTGGGTTTGATTCTTACGAACATGTGAAAACGGCTCACAAGCAATGGGTTGAAAGCTGCCTTTCTGATGGTGACAATTTCCGCGACGGTAAATGGACAGAAAGCATCGCTGTTGGGAGTGAAGCGTATATCCAAAATGTAAAAGAGTTGATGGGTGGCATGGCATTGGGACGAAAGGTCCTTGAGACAGGGGAATCGTTTCAACTTAAGGAAGGGCAATATCCCTATATTGCTCATTTTGGGGCCAAAAAGATCGATATAGGCGCCCA
>Ga0056128_1002624_pt1 | contig 21469 bp, 12 predicted proteins | sample WorMetLIZISLAND2_FD_71113 | JGI IMG/M metagenome (GOLD analysis project Ga0056128, IMG submission 71113) | Marine gutless worms symbiont microbial communities from Max Planck institute for Marine Microbiology, Germany - Olavius geniculatus... ... | reverse complement strand
TTCGTCACTCTCCTCGCAGTCGTTAAGCTCAAAGTTGAAAACAGCACTGTTGTAATACAATCTATCGCTTAATCAAACAACGTGGCCAAACGTCGGACAAAATGCTGAAAAAATGCGATCTCATATGCGGAAATCTGCACTATATATGTGAATTTTAGCATATGCGGCGTATTTTCCGCATATGTGATTTTGAAAATGCCATTATATGCGGAAAAATATGCGATTTGCACTTTTTGCCAAAATATGCGATTGCATATGCGATCGCATATCCGCATATAACCAGCATCCCTATCTCTACAAAAAAAAAATCTGCGCTCATCAGCAATGGCAGAAAAAAACTGAGCCGACTTTCTGCACTTAAATACTAGCACAGCTATTTTTAGCTCGGAACTGCAGTTTAATTACTTGTTCGCATTGAAAAATACATTTTTAAATTAAAATGGTGAATCAAACATGAATACTGTACTGTAGTGAAAGTCACTGTATGATCTCAATCCTCCTCTTAAGTACTAAATTACTGAAAAAAATCTGCTACAGTTCCATAGATATAGACTTCTCCTAAGGAATTGAACTTTATTAGCAAAGATAAAAACATACTACATTATATATCAAGTCAATACAAAGTCTACACATACATGAGTGTAGGCATTCGGTAATTGTAACAGCATTGTAGAGGTAGCCGGTGCATAAGCTACATGTCAGCAAACTGTTCACGGATTCAGCTGGAATATGGAAGTCTTGTGCGGATGATTGTATGTTACTTCCACTGCCAGCCTACAACATTTACAAAAATGTGATAATACAACAAATGAAATTAAGACAGTAAGTTATTGCATATATGAATATATGCTTGCATTTAGCTTTCAGAACAAAGCAAAGACGCCAAAATCATTTTCTCAATGATAAATCATACACAAAATTAAACTTCAAGCATGTTACTTAAAATTAAAAAAAAATGAGTAGGCTCATGGAAATCTTGTACTCGATAACAGCAGTTAGTAACTCCATCTACAACGACCAGGCTACAGAATGCAGATCCTTGAAGTGAGTTTACAGACGACACACTAGTGCACGAAGTTAGAAATAAAGATCGGATAACATGTAACATATAAAACTAATAAACTAACTCGGTATTACAGCGCAACACACATATAACTACATTACGACGGCGTAAAACGATAAAAAAAATAAAAGATTAACGCCCAAAATACCTTTCCCCTAGTCGTCATGTTTGTATAAAATGTGACTTTTTTGTTAACGAATAAAAAGCGAACTAAACTCCGAAATGAACCCACTGCTGCGGGACGATTAGAACGGCCACGCGACGAACGCGGCTCACGCCACGCCGCTCGAGTGACGCGAAAAGCCGAAAACCAGTGACTGATGAGCGTAATGAGTACTGACTACTGACGCTAACAATAATGGTTCAGGTTAACTTTCGCTGAGGCTTTAGACTAAGTCCAAGGTTTGATCTAAATGAATTTTACCGAGTTCTACATAACAGCAAACGTTGTGATGGCCATACAGATTGGCCCAAAACGAAGCTACTTTATTTTGCGGCTTGTAACTTACGAAATATTGATCAGATTTGGCATCGTATTTGGCACAATACAATATCACTCTGTGACTTACTTGAATCGACGTTGAAAAATTAATTCACCAAACAAGTGAAATATCATATTTTTTTTATTGAAATGGTACGCCCATTAGACTACATGGTAAAAGATCATCACGAGTGCATTTACGGAGCTCGTACATCAAACTCGACGGCCGCCGTCACAGCGGGCGTTTTCTTTTCAATTTTCTTTTTTTTAATTTTGTGTAAACGTGCAGCTGCAGAGCACTTTCATGACTGCAGATGAGCTTCCCCACATGTTTGATGTTTTACGAAATTTCAACGTGCGAACTAAGTGATGGCGATTGGCCACTAGGAGATCCGAAAGCGAAAGTGGATCGGATATGTTCGGTTGCTGAGATATCCATCTGAAGATGCCGACGAGCTTCAGACGCCGTACGTCGCACACAGCCTCGCTGAGCAACAGGACGGTTTGCGCATTATTATATTATTGCACGTTGTACAGTGATTTTACAGGTGGCAGCATCGATGCTGTTGCCGGTCACGTAAGCTTTGCTCAGATTACTTGTTGGTAATTTCCATATTTTGGTAATTTCTAGAGTTGAAGTCGTTATTATATAGGCCTAAATGTGCAGTGTTATAAGGTGTCCTATCGGCAGCGGCCTTACTTTCGTCCAAAATATGGGTACGAAGTTTTGTTCCGAGAGCTATATTTTTTTGAGAAGCCACGACGTTCCCCCACTGCATAAGATGGCTGCCGCCATCGCTTTCTTTTATTTACTATTTAGCCCTAACAACAATAATAGGCCTATACCTAAAGTGCGATCAAGAGAACTATGAAGTATATAGGCCTACATCAGTTAAGTCTGAAGACGAACACTTTAGAGAATTCTGGAAAGCAACGTGCAAACAAAGTTACAGTCACCAATAATTTTAGCCGCCACGGGGGCCCCCTGGCCCGGGGGCGCCATGCCATGGCACACTTGGCATATCGGTTAATCCGACCCTGTATAAGCCTAGCTGATGCGTCGTGAGCCTACGCTGAGTGGTAGGCCTTATGCATTTATACCTCAGCGAAGAAAGTCAAATACAGTTAGTCTCATCCTCAGCAAATTTTCGACCAAGTATTTTATCGCGATATCGAACGGTTTCGTAATCCAAAGAACCTGTTGGCCAGGTTGCTATGGCTACAGAACGTGCCTACCTGATCTCAGTTCATCGTGAGGTGTGGCGTTTGTGAGCCCACCTCGAGTTAGCGTAACTTAACTAGTTAGTTAGTTAGTTAGGACATTTGAGGGCGTCTGTTCAAAATCACAGGCGACGCAGCTACTGTTCAAACAGATGGGTCTTGAGTTTGTTGCTGAAAACAGCGAGTGTCAGTGACGGGTCGCGAATGGACGCCGGTAGACTGTTCCACACACGTGGTCTGTCGACGGCAAAAGATCGGTCGCCAAACGTCGTTCTGGTAGATGGGACCTCCAGTTTGGTCTATACTACACCGTGTCTCAAAAAACGGCCCTTCGCTATAGCGGACCCAAACCAAGTGGGGCCGCCGCATTAGAGCATTAGGCCTAGTCTCGTTCTAAGCTGTCAACGTTCTCATCTTCCGCGAATATAAAATGTTCACAGCAATGAGTCACACTTAATACGTGCGGGTATTAACATGATCTTTCAGGCTTAATGTATACGGGAACCGGAAAAACCAAAATAAACCAATCTAGGCTATGTAGTTCACTCAAATGTGCCTGTTTGATAAGATTTTTACTATTAAGGTTGTCAATGATCAACTAAAATTAGTAAGTCTTTTAATATTTGGTAAAATAAATTACCCCGGTATGAATGTTTTTCCAGTTTCTAATTGTATGTACCAGACGCAACAAATAGGGCCTAAGTGTGTTGCCTTTGACGCTGGTGTTGATATAACATAAGCCTAAATAGCAGCTATTAAACCTTGAAGTTTATCATGACGCAGTATTATATTTTATTTCATTAAATCGTTTCACTAAGTTCGCTTTCACAACAGTGGACGTTGCGGTTGTAAACATTTTGACGTAGACCTATCTGATTGTCTGCTCTCAAAGTGCCTCAGTCATGGCGATGAAGTGATTTGCCTGTATAGGCTACCGCCATGACATGTGTCAGCGAATGCCAGTAAACACTCAGCCAAACGCAGTGTTCTGTGTGACATCGATTTATCAGTCATCGATCAGTCAAACGAACAATTTCTTACTTGTTTAAAACTCGCTCACAATACCCTGCACTGCAGTACGCAGTAACATTTTTTCGATGTGTGACTTTGATGTCGGTAATCTTGCCTGTGTTTATTATTAACATGATGAGCCTGTTACAAAATATTCGTTTAGTATAGTAGACCACCTGTTGTGTTGCCCGTTGTCATTACCAGGGACGTACACGTATTCTTTTCTATGACAACGCCTATCTGATTACCGTCGTCAAATTAAAGTACTTATTTAACCCAGGAAATCAATGATGCCACCCGCTAGTTGAATCTCATTAAAACCGGATAACCATTCAGATAGCCAAGAAGCAGCGGCAAACAACATCCTGGTCAACAGCAAGAAGCCGCGTTATCTTTGAACTAATTCATGACTTTGACGAATAACAGGGAGAGGCATCAACTGGCTGCAAACAGAATAAAGGAAATTACGTGATTTTCTATTAGCTTATACAGCACCAATTCTATGGACGTTGGTGACTGTTAAAACTTGCAACTTACCGTTTTACTTCTTAATTTACAAAATGCGTGTAATATGATAGCCTATTATAATTTTTAGTAAACTAGATAGGCCTATTGAAAAACACACAACATATACACAAAGAAACATAACTGTAACCATAATTACGATGAGCACTAGAAAATATTTTGGCCCAATGCCAATGTATTATGCGGTCGTCCGCCTGCAGCTAAACATCCACAACTGTAACTCTAACCCTGACATTGTGGACCAAAAATTGGCAGACCGGTTACTCCTTTCGTGGCAAATGTTTAGGACGAATTTTGTTTTCGAGTTAAGGATCCGTGCGGTACAAACGGGCGGACGGACAGACGGACGAACAGACGGAGATGCAAGAGTGCAAGACCCTATTAGGACCGCCGCAGCAGTGTGATGCCTGTTTAAAGTCTTCTTCGAGCAAGGCGTAATGCGGCGCTTAGAAAGAACCGCAGAGATCGGAAAGAGTCCGCAGAGTCATTCACGCGTGGAACAGCGGCATATCATAGACGTGCGTCCTGGCGCCAGCATTTGCTGTGGTCCTGACTGCTGACGGTCGGTAGCTGGATGACGTCGAAGTACTTTGGGAGCAGACTGCAGCCGGTGTCCACGCGTCACTAGACGTCGACAGATCTGCTGCTGTGCCGTCGGCAGTGGAGGTAGTGTTGAGGTGATGATGATGATGGTGATGATGGTACGTCGCGCAGCACACACGACCACTGTCCAACTCCACGTCGTCGTCGGCGCTGCTCCAGTTCCTGCCCACTGACGCTGGGTGGTGCTCGGCGTAACAATCCACTCCTGCCAGTGCAGCCGCCGGCGTACACCGCGCCTCGTCGTACGTCGCTCCTCGGTGAACGGTGACGGGCGTGTGCCGCCGCCAGTCGCCCGTGGGGTCGGTCGTCGCTGGAATCAGCTCGCAGACGCCGTAGTCGAGCGTCGTCATGGCGCCGGTCGCGCCGAGACCGCGGTGAGTGGGTGACGGTAGCTCATTGGCGGCCCCGGTACCGCACGGTGCAGTCATGTCCAGCAGGATAGGTCGAGTTTTCATCGACAGCGAGACGCCTGCCCGACGACGACGACGACTTCTGTACGCACGCACACACACATCAACCACACACCGAGCAATTAGCACAACCATCGTGTGCTTGCTACTTGTACAACATGTACTCAATATGAACTGAAAACCTGGCTTTTCAGACAAGTAATATGAGCAAAGCTCACGTGATGCGCAACAGCGACGGTGCTACCAGCCGGAAAATAAGTGTACAACGTGTAATAAAATAGCAATGCGTTTTAAAACGGTACCCAAATTTTGACGCCTTCGTACGAGAAATTTCTTGACATTCAGACGACAATTTTTCGTACCCCATGCTATTTAGCGCCCTAGATCGTGGTGGCCCTTTACAGATCCTAAAACTAGAGTCTTAGTGGCAGCCCACCGTAAAAATTTCGTGATCCTAGCTTGCGTCGTTGTGACACAATACCGCTGTGTGACGGACAGACAGACAGACAGACGGATGGACGCCTCGACGATAGCTAAGACGCGCAAAGCATTACATTCTGTCGCGCGTAAAAATCATACCCGAATATCATTATCTAACCAGAACGCTTTACTATTAGCCTTGAAAGCCAGCCATCTGTATAGTTGACGCTGGCGAGCGTTTATTTAGCACTTGCTCATCGTTAACCCGTCAGTGCTGTAAAAGTAAGCAATAGGCCTACCTTTTCGTCAGCACAGTGACGACGCACAACAGAAGGCCACCCACGACGATTCCCATGGCAACGCCAAACGACACCACCAACAGCAGACCTATAACCAATAACCTGCGTGTGATCATTGTCGTTAACAAATGCCTGCTAAAGAAATAGTAACTGCAACGAAAGAACAAAAACAGTGTCTAACAACAAAGAACGTCAGCGTCGGAGCAGTTTCCGATCTCGCCGATCCAGCGATAAACGGCCGTCCGTCCATTTACTAGTTACAGTAAATTAGATCACTGCAATTGCAAGCCGTGGTTACGCCGGTCAATTTCGTGAACTTTTTGACATCAGGTGACACTGACTTTTGACCTTTTAAAATTGACACATCGGCTACGTCCTGTCCTCAGAAACGGTCACACTATTTTAGATCTTGAGTACGTTTTGTTTTCAATGTAGAAGCCCGTACGAACGAACGAACAAAAAGCATGATCCAAGACGGTTGCTTAAAATGTTTGCAGACCGAAATTTCAAGTTACGACATACTAAGTAAGTAAAGTTATTTCTGAAGCGAAACCGAACAACAAACAATGTCATTGCGCTGCGGTCTGTTGGAACAAGTCAAAAGCAATAATCTTACCGACAGAAAATGAGTCGTCGGTGTAGAAAAAATCGTTAAATTTCCAGTCTGCATAACCTACAAGGACAGATAAAATTTACTGCAGCTGTTGGCAACTAATGACACATGGTAAACAGTAATCAGGTGACAAAACATTTATGGCAAGACGGTACGTAGAAACTGTAACAAAAATAATCGCAGACTTTATCTAAAAGTGTCTGTTTTCACGACTATCATAATTACATTATTTGGCGCAGTTTTATGCTTACAGCGTGTATCAATACTATAAAAACTTTGGCACACTTAGGCAATTCAAGTCTTCTTTAAAACCTACTGACCTCATACAATATTTCAAATATTCCGATTACTTTGTAACGTGTGTTGTTTTGTGATGTTGCCTTTATTATTAAGCCTAAGCATTATTTTCGTTTTTTACACTGAGTCCGGTAAAAAAAAACTGACCCCCCTATACATCGTGCATTCAAAATGTCAAATCTGAACGAATTTGAATTAGATTTTGTACACTTAATCCATAACAAATTCCTGAGTCGACTGCCAAATTTCGTTAAAAATATTATTTTTTACCAAAAGTATTCATTGTTGAATATCGATAACAAAATATCTTCGTTACCAATATGGTGTAACATAACTAACCTGTGTGTACATTTGCGTAACTTTAACAAACAACATCTGATTCTGGCAAAATTTTACGTCGACAAATGCAACATCTATCGGCAATCAATTAAATTTTAGTTAAATCTATTTACGCAAACAATAGTTACAGCGGCTTTTGTGAGGTTGTTTCAAAACGTAAGTGTCCAGTATTATGCAACCGTTTGTTTAATCCTAACAGCGTCCACGGCTTGCTGGGAAATTCCGCGATAAACATTTTAACATCATACTCCTTCTTTTGTCTCAACAGTTTAATTAAAACACGATCGCCTGCAGAAAACACCATTTCGTTATTGTTTACTTCATTTCGATTGCGGCAACAAATGCCACTCCCGCTTGAGCGACTGTAGTTTGTAACGCCATATTGGTAACGAAGATAATTTGTTATCGACATTCGACATTTAATAATTTTGGCAAAAAATAATATTTTTAACAAAATTCAGTGATCGCTTCAAAAATTTGTTGCAAATTAAGTGTGCAAAACTTCAAATTTGTTCAGATTTGACATTTTTATTGCACGATGTCTAAAGGGGGGGTCAATTTTTTTACCAGACACAGTGTAGATGCTATGTAAGTGGCGGCTCAGCGACTGACGCCGCACTTCACTACAGCGTTCTTTGTTGTCCATTGTCTACTCTACTGTTTGCTTCACTGTATGCAACAATGTTTGAAATAACGTTACATTCATATACATGATACAAGAATAACAATAGCGTTAAACCTGTGAGAGCGTTGGAGCAGTTTCCGATCTCGCCGATCCAGCGCTGATTCTTACAAACCAGAGACCAGCGATCACTGGACGAGTTGCAGCCGACCACCAAACTGTCGCCTTCCCGTCTGTACCAGTAGTCATCTGTGCTCGGCAGCGTTGGACAGCCGAACACTGCACACATTACAGTGATCATCATCATAGGATTGGACTTTGTGTGGTGGACAGCAAATGCGCACTTCTACACTGTGTCTCAAAAAACATCCCGACATTTTTGACTGTAACTTGACAACCAATTATCAGATTTTAATAATTTTTGACACAAATATTTCTGCCACAACTTGCCATCAAATGACCGTTCAGTTTCCCACTTCACCCAATGTATGCTTCTGCGCTACCTAAGGAAAGCAGATCGAGCAACATATGCGTTAAAAGAAAACCTGAAAAAAAACATCCCCAACATTATCAATCGTACCTTAAACAAAGATTAGCAGATTATAATAATATTTGGCAGAAATATTTCTGACACAACTGGCTATCAAATAAGTGTTTTATTTTTCACCTCACCCAACGTCTGCTTTTGCACTACCTGGAAAAACCAGACCAGACATAATGTGTTAAAATGGATGAGAAAACGTCAATAAATTCCATCTGTCCTAATTTGTGGACAGCAGGTCTATTACAAGGTTTGACTGTCTTGCAGCAGTGTGTCTACCAGATGAAATTTAGGAATGTTTGTAAAGTCAGAAGTGACTGGTAGAGCCTGTATTGATCTGGAGCAGAACATTATCGATACTGCTGTCAAGTGAATGGAGAAAGCGTCCCCTTGCCTGTGTTCGCATAGTGGGCCAACACTTTAAGCAATTTTATTGCAGGCAGTTGAAAAATAGACAACTAAATGAAATGTCAGCAACGGTGTCAAAAATATGAACAAAATGTGTATTTACGCGTTATGTCAATTAAGCAATCATATCGCATTTGATAAAAAGTGACATTTTGCTGGTTGTGCTTTCCCCAGGTAGTGCAGAAACAAACATTTGGTGAGGTGGAAAACTAAATAGTCATTTGATGGCAAGTTGTGTCTGGAATAATTGTACCAAAAACTATCAAAATCTGATTATTGGTTTTCAAGTTACCGTCAAACAAAAATGTCGGAAATGTTTTTTGAGACACAGTGTAGATCACGTTGCATCATCGTTAGTTGATAACCGTTTGAGTAATTTAACTGATAAACAAACGGGCGAACTGGCGTGAGTGAAAACTTAACACAACCTTCTTCTTCGGCGGAGGAAGTAATAATGCTAATACTCAACGAAAAACTACGTTAAGAAATCTTACAAAGTTTGTCCTGAGCAAGAGCATATAATCAAGTAATTGCAAATAGTACATGTAGGCCCACGTGTACACTGTTCTAAAAAAGATCCCGACATTATTGGTCGAAACTTAAAGAAATATTATCAGATTTAATAATTTTGGTAGAAATATTCTTGACACAACTAACCATCAAACAACCGTTTAAGTTTCCAGCTCACCTAATGCGAGCTTCCGCACTACCCGAGAAAAACAGAACATGCAAAATAAACGTTGAAATAAACCAAAAAAATTGTCACAGTTGGACACAGTGTCGTCGGTTTTTTTAAAAGACGTCATGATATACGACTCTGTTGGCCCACATTTTATGTTTGCCAAACGCACGCAGATGGACTACATTATGTTTTAAATACACAATACTAAATTATCGATCATCGTTAACCTTCGGTCGTGGGCGTGGAACTTCATCAGCGTTAACAATGCATGAAACGGCGAGTCCTTCGTTGAGATGGCTGCAAGCCGTTCGTTTCAGTAGCTGTCGTCAAACTGAAGACCGGCCTATCGGAAACGACCGCCGTTCAGCGCCAACATTCAGTGTATATGATTCTCTAACTCATCGTCCGTCCGTCGGCGGTCGAGTCTCATCCCTCAACGATGACCCCGCTGCTCCCTCACTTCCAGAGTCCGTCACGAGGAACCGGCTTCCGGCCGACGGCACACTGAGCTCGACGACGACGAGAGCATGCATTTCAATTATTTATGAGTTGGACTCGCGCGGAGCTATAGCCTAACGCCTACGAGACCACCGGCTATATGCGCAGCAAAGCGTGGGTCTGGGTAAACGTGCTTTTCGATCACTGTCCACTGGCACGCGCGCTCGAGGAAAGGTTAATTTATACACCAGGGGGCTCTAGCAAATGCAAACGTTTTGTAGTAGATTTGAAGTAATTGTCGCAGTGCGGCTGTTTTACACTGGCGGGAATCTGCACCACTTACTGCCCGGAAGTGTGAACAGTGCCTTTCAGTTTTGGTCGTTGCTGACGTCACTTGAGTAAGATATGGCTGATGTTAGTTTTGCTTTTTTGCTCGCAACGTATAGCGTCATTCATTTACTATTTTCGTTACTTACAAAAGTCCGATCCGTCACGTTTGACCCTTTACGGTAGTTTACTCGGGTGTAAAAGAATAGATTGATAACCTCTGCATCAACTAATTTGCAAATATGCTTCAGGTAAGAATAAAGAACTAAACATGAAATAAACAGTCCAGTAAACGACGTGGTTAACACTTTATTATACCGCAAACTTATACCATCTCGCCCAAAAATCTTTTGCAGCTCTCTCTTGAGAAATATGGCTTTTCAATTGTAGCAAATAGTCAGTTTGAAAGTGGCATAATCGTTTATTCAAATACAGCAAATAGCCCACCATACCGCCGACTAACAGATTTTACGATGCGAACTCGCAAAGTAAGCTAACATGAATTTATCTTTTTTTTATCAACTTAAAATAAAATGACGCATGACCCTGTGCATTCTGGCAAACGTAAAATAACTGAAAACTTTTACATTCAGATTTTGCAAGATAGTGCGGCAAGACGTTTGATGCGAGGTGGTAAATATCACATAAATAACAAAGCTGTACGTTTCTACTGACCGCTCTGTATGCTGATTACACCATGGACTTTTGGCATTTGAATTCTATTCGCAGAAGCCGTAAAATGCGAGCACTGTGGAGTGTGGACATGCGCATGTCGCGTCGGCCCACGCGAATACCGGACATTGCGTCATTAACCCCAGCTGCATTCTGCGTCCGTCTGTGCAGACGCCGCCGTCTTTTGTGTCTCAATTCTGGGAGAGACAAATCATAACTCATTCGTCTGAACTGGTCATCGTGCTGCAGTGCGACGTTGGACTTACGGGCCGGTGTCCCATTATAGAATAGCCCCCAGAAAAGTCTCCCCCGGCCGACAATTTACCGGCAAAAATCCGCCCCGCTCGGCGGCCGCCCGAGCAGGACAGATTTTTGCCGGTAATTTGTCGGCCGGGAGAGACTTTTATGTGGGGGAGGGGGCAATCCTATAATGAAGAGACCGTAATTATCTCTCCCGGGGCGGTTTTTTCAGGGGGAGACATTTTAATATGACACCGGCGGCGTCGTCTTATTAGACGCGATTGATGTTAGGAGCCGACCGACGCACCGACGGATGGGTATATTTATTACCAGTCGACGTCTCGCGCAGCAGCAGCAGCATCAGTCGCTTGCTCGCTGCTGTATCTGCTCGGATGATACCATCTATCAACTGTCGTCACTCGGCCTACCGGTCGTGACAATGCTCCACACAGAACTGATGCGGGGACGCGCGACGCAATTTGCCCTCAGTCTCAGCAGCCCGACGACGACGACGACGACGACATTGAAGTCTGTCTGGCCGGCAATCGGCGAACGCCACAGACATACAAATGAAGCGTTTTAGATAGCTGGCGATCAGTTGGTCGCATCTCAGTCCGTTGTGGATTGGAACTGCAGCATCGACGGCTGACTTAATACGACCCCGGAGACGGACTGCAGCAAACACTCAATCAAAGCATGCCCGGACGTGTCGGACGGACCGTGCAAACGACTGACTGTCGTTTTTGCTGTCAGTATTAAAAGCACGCTCCATTGAAAACAAGCAAACATGGCGCACCAGTACCGACATTATATGCGGCCGTCCGCCCGGCGTACAAGACTTTTCAATTTCAAGTAAAATTTCACTTTTTAACTGCAACGCCTGGTGGGCTTAATGGCGGCGCCATGAGCCACAGAGGTAAACATTTACGCAAAATATGCGTCATTTTCTGAAAGTTTTTGACATTCGGTGACCTTGAGCTCTGATCTTTTGAGCTGAAAATTGGCGCACTGATTATTTTTATCTTGGGAAACATGGACAAAAATTTTCGTTTTTAACGCTTTTTGCTGTCCTGTGTTTTTGTTGTGCCCGTATGAGATAGACAGAAGTGACAAAAACCGATAATACGGCCTATTAGAACGACCTATATACGACTTATATCAATCGCTATTATGCGCCGCCTATAAGCAAAAAGTCATTAGGCGCCAAACATGTTGCAGCACAGTCCACGCCTTTTTCCAATAGCGACGCATTTTTGCACTCTCAGAGAGAATGTTATTTAAGTCCAGCGAGAAATTACTTGATTCGTTCCATGCTGGCTACACAACACGACGTTGAAGTCTCCGTGAAAACTGTGTTCATTGTTTACGGCTCGTTTGGTCAGACTGTTTGTCGTCGATAAAGAATCAATCTGATTTGTGTTTGCAATTCTGTAACTTCTACCTATGTCGCAACTTGCAAATGTGTTTCAGTTCAATCTAAATCGATGTCTGAGACAAAATTCAGCAAATTTGCTCGTGAAAGCCCGTAAGCATGGTGCGCTCGTAAATTATGACCCCCAAAAATGTCAGTTATTTCATAACACCGCAAATTCACACAGACGCTGTCAGCTTCTGTGTTGTGGTGTTCAATACCGCAGCATCAGTTCTCAGGAGTTCTTGGCTATCAGGCGGTAAACAGCTAGACACTGGCCCTCTGGCCTTTTAGTTTGCACCCCTGCAAAACTTCTGCCTGCGCCCAAGCCTTTGCAGAAATGCTTTTGTCATTAGTCATTAGAGAAATGTTTATAATACTTTAACTATAACAACTTTACCGAATTTCATGCCCACCTATTAACCGTTAACATTGAGGACAAAATTCGAAACTTTATTCACAACTGTCGACTAAACTCACAGATCAGCATAAACCATGTGGCTGAAACCATGCGACTCAGTGCGATGCTGACCTTTGAACTGTACGAGGAAGGCGCCGATGGTGTGCAGCATGTGTCGGTTGACGATCTCCACGCGAAGCTCGTTGGATTGCGACACAGCGATCACTGACTCGACCGACCGTGGTCTACTGACTGGGTCAACCACATCAGCTGTACCACCGCCACCACCACCAGCGTCACTGCATACCGACACAGGACGCCGGTCTCCGCCTGCTGGCTCGGCCACGACCGCCACCTCGAAGCAGACTTCGAGCCGGCGCCGCGGCTCCTCGTGCCGCTGAGTACCTCCGACAGTCTGCGACTTTGACGACGTCGACGACACAGTGGCGGCGGCGAAGTTGTGAAGTGTGAGGTTGATGCGCTGCCCCGACTGAGTCTCAATCACCCACGGACAGTCCGACGAGCCCAGACCGATCTCCTCGGTCGTCACGCTGGCCAGGAAGCCAGAAGTGCGGTGACCGTCGTAGCCGGCGAGCACGCGCACTGCCTTGTGACGTCGACATGACGTTCTCTCGCCTGTCTCCACTACACACCACATATCGCCCACTACTTTACAACTGCTGATGAATTACGTATTTAGTAAGTACCCAGGGCAACTCAGTCTAGCCATCCTTCTGTGGGTAGACGCAATGAGTTATAGCAAAAGTTGAGGCGATAAACGGGCACATATTTTTAATAGCGCGATCCTAAAGATGGTAAAAGACCGTGTAGATATGCTACTCTGCTTAATATTACTAAAGCAAAATAACTTACAAATATCTTCAATATTTTACTTAAAAAAACTTTTGGTATTGATTTTAACACTAAGTGAGCGATCGTGAGAAGGTTCTGCGTTGGTCGTTCGGGAAGTGGTTTTTGCAAAACGTGATTTTCGTTGTTCAAAACATTTTACGAAGAGACTGTCATCGCTGTCACTGTCGAGTTCAGCCGCCGTATGACTGTCAGCACTGTAAAGACCACTGTGTATTCACATCGGACGTCCGATCACGATCAAAACACGCGTGCGTGGACTGAAGACGTTGGGTCATCGACTTGACGAGGAGATCAAACAAGCACGCGATGACAGCGACGAGTTCGACAGATCAGATTAATTAATCTCGACCACGACAACACGTACTACTAGCATGAGAACGCCATACGTCATCAATATCTCGGGTCGCGTGGACACGACAATACCTAGACCAACCAACCAACATTGAGCTGAGCCAGAAAGATCATCCGCACAACCGACCAGGCCATACCATGCTGATTCCGGTCGTAAATATTTATGCGGCGGGCGGGCGATATGCGTCGATGCTGCTGGCTGGCTGGAGGCGACGAAGACGTTTGTCGACCGGACAGCGACGAGAAAGACAACGGCGGAAATAAATGACATTTTCCGGTTACCAAATGATCTTTCAAGAAAGTTTTCTGTGAATTTTTACGTCAGCACGTGACTGATCCTGCAACTTTTACCTACTTCACAGCTGGCTGAATCTTCACATCTTTCTGACTCCAAACGTCGCCTGTAATGCGTCCACGTTTGTCGACCAGACAGCGACTAGGAAGACGACGACGAACGACGGCCTTGGTGAATTTGCGGACAGCAGCAGCGTCAGCAGCGGCAGCGTCGGCGGTGTGCGAATGACGTATGACAATCAGCCGCTTGCTGCATGCCGTCGCTTGCTGCTAGCATCAGTCCGTGCGTTCTTCGTCGCGAAGGGGATCTGCAGCCGCCCGGCAGTTCAAAGCTGAGTCAACGCGGGTGGCGCGACGACGCGCTGAGTGGCCTGGACGTCAGTACCGTAGCTCATGTTTTAGTCGCGTAGCGGGATTCGGACGCGAAGTGTGTTGCTAACAGTCAGTCGCTCGCGACCCACCACCCAGCCAGTCAGCCGCGAATTGGACTGAATGGTGTCGATAACAAAATTGTTCCCCGGTGAGCGGCCGACAAGCATTACCGCACCGAGAGATGGAGATGCTGCGGCGAGTCGCTGATCCCAGCATCAGCAGCAGCAGCCGCTGCCATAGTAACGCTGCATCAACGCTGTCAGTGCTTGACCGCTCAGTGAATAAGCAAGACTGTTAAGTACGACAGCTGTAATGTAGTATGCTCAGGTACCGTACGACATCATTACAACATCTACATTTTGTGTATTCATAAGCAGAAAGCAGCACACCTCAAATATGACGATGCGAGTGTCAGAACTTTACACACATGGTGCTCGCTCTAAAATTCCACTTATAGCAATTTTCTTTAAAGGCGAAATGACAAATTGTATAGTGACAGAGGCAAAGAATGAGTCACTTCGCCATGACCGTTCCACAAAATACGATAAACTACCATAGGCCAATGGTTTATTGTTCTACTGCAGTCTTTACGTAACTTAAACGATAAAGACCCTGCTGTATGGGCAAAAAAATTGAAGAAAATCCTGTGACAGTGTACATTGACAAAATCGATTGGGCCAAACAGACAACAATTTGGTCACAGTGACGTAAACATGCTGAAATGCAAAAACTAAATTTGTTAGGAATAGACTAGATGAATATGATTTCAATGTCTTACACTGTCAAGTTCAATCTGTCTATGTTTTTTTTTTATTTTTACATATCTATTTTGATCTAACTTTTAACTTTTAATAAGCCATTCAAGACTGAAGCTCATGCCAGTGTGCGTGCGTGCTTGACTCAGCTCGGCGTATAGCCGGACGGTAAGCTTAATGTACCTCGCTGGCAGCGGTAGGTGGCCTCGAGGTATGACGTGAAGTCGCTGGGACAGGGTCGTGTAGCGAACAGGTCGTCGTCTGGAACACGGACGCGGCAACTGCGTCGTCCTGAGCACTTGGTGTGTAGCAGACGACGCACGTCGACGTAGCAGCCCAACTGGCCGTAGTTGCCCGTCACACAGCGGCTGATTGCCATGCGCCCGTAGCGAGCAGTTTCGATCACGACAACCTCGTCTGACTGACGACAACTCGCATTGAACTCCTCCATCAGACAGTAGTCGCTCGCGCCCACCAGACCTACAACGGATCACGTCAGGACGACAAAACAATTGTAACATTTTATATTACGACTGTTTCATCAAATTAGGTTCGAAATCTTCGCTACAGCGATGATAATCTCCCCGACGCCCGTGCCAACCATCATTATCATCATGATCAGAAAATAAGCAGCACCTTCAATATAAAAAAACAAACAAAAGTGCAAAATTTATTTTTAAAAATCTTTACAGTTCAAGAGTCCACTGTCATTTAATTACAATATTTTACATTTATTTCGGTCCCAGCAAATTCGGTATAAGTAACAAGTTGCAGTCCTTCGAACGACATAGGCCTACAAAGGCAGTATCTAAATCGTTGCATCACACAACTGTAAAACGTTTTTTGAATTACGGCACTGAAATTTGAGCACGCAAAATGCTTTAGTAAGGTTCGTTTTGGTAAAACGTAAACTTCTTGACCGTCAACAACACTACGAATGTTGCTTGAACGTAGGGGTCCAGGGATTCAGTGCCAAACTCTTTCAGCCGCAGTTTTTGTTTGCAACACGTATAGGCTCGTTTCGTAGGTACATAATCTTTTTTGAATTTGTTTCAATTCTGCTGCAGTCGTTGTTTATTGCACCGTATGCAAGGACGGCGATGTACATGTCGACGATGTCCCAGGTGGCGGCACGCGCAGTCGCCACGCCACGCGTGCCTCTAAGTCCGACTATTGTACGAGAAATTAACGTGGCGCCTCGACGTCCTTCGTAATTGATTTTACTGTCAGCCGGCGTCCGGTCCGGTTTGGTCCTTGGGACAACGAGGGATGGATGCTTGAATGGATAGACGGACGGAGTAGCTAGAAGGAGGGAGGGAAGAAGTCGGGGAAGGAGGTGAGGTGACGGGTCAGCCGGTAGCGACCCTTTCATTCGTGGCATTCGACGACGACGTCGGCAACGAACGTAAGAGTTATTAGCAGGCGCCGATTGCTGCTGCTACGGCTGCTAACGGTGCGCCGCCATTATGCGCATACAATTCACCGGCCGCGCTGCTGACAAATGCTTGCTTAATTCGACCGACGACCGTCGACTACTGCAACTTCCAGATTAGTTTTCGACTTGTTCGAATTAGCTGCTTCATCCCGCCGTCAGATATTAACTTTGGAAAAGTTACGGCATAACGCAGAAGCCGTAAACAGCGAAGCCCGCTATCGGCAAAAGGCTTCGGACGCTGCGTGCTTATCCGTGGATTAGCATCATTGGCTGTAACAATGTTCTTACACATAGAAAAAAGATATCTAAAACATGGCGGCGAAAAAGCCGATTAATACCAGATGTAATTGAGCAATAAGCCAAATTTATCTTGCGGGACGGCTCTAACAGCAAAATTACTCGTTTTGCGAGCCACTTAAATTCTATAACCCACATTTTGTTAACCGGCAATTGACGTGAGAATATTTTTACGGCATGTCAGTGACTAATTCTAGACATATGTCACAAAACAAACATGACCTAAACATGAAATGTAATTAGTCAATTAGCATTACAAATACTTATCCGCGTCTATTAATCGCGAAAACCGGGGCAGTTGTTTTGGATGGAAAGATGAGAAAAATCACTTGTTTATCATTAAACTTTCGACAAATTACCCGCATTTTATTGTTGGTATTTTTTACACTAGTGATTTTGAAAGTGTGTCACGTAAAACATTAACTATAAAAATTTCGACAAATTTGAAGTCGATATGCCACGTGGCTTTTCTAAGTTGTAGCGTTTTTGCTGCTGCAGGCGTTGCATGATCGCGCAAGTCTGCCCTTTGACCTTTGACTACGAAGACTTTCCCATCACGTGATCAGCGTTTGCATCAATCTTGCATGTGATGCGGTTTATCTTAGCCTATTTGGGATAACATGACAATAGATGTAACCGTATTAGCAAATGCAATTTAAATTTTAAAAAACAGCAGGTTATGATTTGAAACATGTACAAACAATATCACTCTGACAATATGCACCATATAACCACCGAGATCAACTTAACCTTCTATCCTTAATAAGTAGGTATTGAGTAGGGTACCAGCCTGCTTGGCTGACGTGATATCCCGCTGAGGGAGTTTGCCAACTATGTTCCAAGGGCGTAAATTACAAAACTTCCTAGAAATCTTCATAACATTTTAAAGTTCTTCTTAGGCTTAGCAATTTACGATTTCCTAAGTACTTCTCAGAAATAGATTTTTCGAACGTTTGCCTTAAAAGCTGCTCTAGGTTTTTTTGCGTAAGTTATTTCTGAGTTTTTCCTATAAAATTTGGTAAATTTTAATCTTTTTGCCTATACGTTTAGCCTATGTTGTCTAAATTAGGCCCCAGAACCACAGCGTTCACCTGCGTCAGGTGGCAGGTGCGATCCCACATGGCAAGTGACGCTCCGTGACTCTAAGATACAATTAATTAAGAATCGTCTTTGCTCGACATCAGTAGTGTCTCATAAATTGGTTTCAAGCTGGTCAGGACTACTGCCCCTGCACCAACCGAGGTCAGCATTATGGCTTACAGGTGGCACTTGCAGGCTGCAGCACCTGCAGACGTTCTAGTAATCCAGTGTCGTGTTGTTGTTATAGTTGTGCCACGTTGCAGCCAAGCAGATTTTATTGCAACCATTGGCAGTCTTACAAACGTACTTAGGTCGTTTGAGGCCCTTTGCAACATGGAACAAACAAATTTGCTAGTGTGTTACAGCAAAGCTCTGCTCTCCGCACCGCCTTAGCATGGGTTCACACGGCAATATCATAAAGTTTGATGGTCAGAAGGGTAGTTATGACGCACGTCACAGCCTCAGTAATCTTAATTAAACAGCTAAACTCTAACGAGTACAAGATTTATAGCACACGTGTGCGTACAGCCGTAAGGCGACTCCGGCGCACATTATGCCAACATTGCAGCGCATCGATCTTGCGTGACGAACAATCTGCGCAGCCAATTTTGCAATCACATGCGACTTAAACAGTAGATGACATGCAGCCTCTAAGCCAGTGACGACGTCGGCTGCACTCCCACGAGCCTGCTGTGCGTTGAAATCACGTTATGTCATTACCGACAACGTTCCAGTACACGAACTGTGATCTCACACGTGCCAGTAATCTACTTTAAAGTACACCCGATCACACCAGTCACACAGACGTGTGTAGTGTGGCAGAGAATGGTCAAACCACTTGAACCTACTGAAAACGGCACGGAGGTGAAATGATGGATAAAGACAAATTTGCTACTAACAATATTGCCCACAGGCTGCTAAAATTTTAATATCAGTTTTATCAGATGCGTCACATGCCGTGGCTTGCAATCAATCAATCTTCAAATCGCATTAGTAGGCCTATTGCGCCATATATAGCGCAACGAATTAAAGGCGAATAATAGCTGAGACTAGGCAGAGTTTTTACAGGGCGTCAGGTTAGCATAGTATAGCATAGTATACAAATGCCTTGTCTATAGCTATGGTAATGACGTCCGTCCGTCCATTTGTCCGTCTGTCTGTCCGTTACACTCTGCTATTTTATCAAAATGACAAAAGACAAAATTACAAAATCGTCATTGTAAACTCAGTGAAAAAACTCTGCTACAAGTATGTCTAAAAATTTCTTTTAGTTCGAGAAAAGTCACTCCGGTCGATAGCCCTATATAAAACGAATTAAGAAAATTTGGCTATTTTCAACAAATAAGTCGCCGTATCTTAGAAACAGCGCAAGATAAATCCAAGGTTACCATTAATCATTAATTACAAATCTCACAAGCGCTTTTCATTGCTACCAGAATTAACGACCTTAGATGACCTTGAACGGCCGTAACGCACTCTATACTACACAAACGATGCCTTTTTCAGCGGCAAAAATAAACTTTAAAGAATTCTACTTTTATAAGATTTATGCAGATATTCGCAGGGAGTTCCTCAAACGACAGTTGGATGGTCAGAACTGTAAATGTTTAGCAAAATTCCGCTGAGTAACATTGTAATGCGATAAAACCAGACAGCTGGCGCCGTGTTCTTTAAGCGGTAACTAAGCAAGCTAACGTTACGCTTACTATAGGCAATATCAAACAGTTTTGTTTTAAACTACGGGTACGCTTAAAATGCCGAGAAATTCTCAGTACTTTTAAGCGTAGTTTAAAACAAAACTGTTTGATATTGCCTATAGCAAACGTAACGTTAGCTTGAGAAGTTTGGCGAGTCTAGCGTATTACAGTGAGTTTCAGACAGAAGGAGCGCTAACGCTAAAGCTTTCGTTGACAAATCGGCGAGTTGAGAGACTCAGCTGTTAAGTGGCGTTCATACAATCGGCCGGTAGTAGTTGACGACATCATGCCAGTTGTTTCGAGTGGTAGGCCTATAGGTCGTCATGGATAATAAAAATTGAGACGTAAAGACGTAAGGGAACAAAACAGCAAAGTTATAATGTTTTTGCCAAACGTCATTATGCGCGTCTGTTCTGCTGCGGCGTTCGTGTAAGATTTGGTTAGCCAATACGTAGAGTCGTCAGCGGGACATAATTGATTGATGGCGTTGTCGTAATGCAGCCAAAGGTCACACTGCACCCACTTACACCGGCCACACCGCCCGTCCCTTTCTGCAAGATGGAGAAAAAGTGTGCGCGCAATCTCAGGAGAACTCATCTGCTTCTTCAAACACTGTCGCTGACTTGCAGCGCGTGTCCACAACGTGTTGACGACGACACAAATCGGCAACGAGGCTGCGTGGCTGCGCGTGTGATGACTGTCCGACACGATGAGCCTCTCTCCGAACAGCAGCATGCCGACACTGCTAGAGCTCTGAAAGTGAAAAAAAAACATACAAATATTCCTCAATTTGATATGTCAACTTTTTTGACAACGAATCTGTTTGGTTTTATTTATGTACGCAATTGATAACTGATATTTTCTTTTAACAAGATAATGTTCATATGAACACAGAATCTGTCCAATGCATTTCGACAGTTTACAGTATATGCAAATATAAATATAATCAGTGAGCTGTTTAGACCGGTAGAAAAAAAATCAAAAGTTTAATTTCAAATTGTAAGTAAGTAAGTAAGTATGTGCATATTTAAAGTGCACAATGTCAGCCAGTGGCCGAAACTGAGGCACTTGGGTGAGCCGCTAGGGGAGCAGTAGGCCTGCTGGGAGCAGTGAGTTTTAAGGAGGCGACGGAAAGTGTCCGCAGAGGTAGAACTACGGATGCTAGAGGGTAATGAGTTTCAAACTGTGGGGGCTGCAATGCTAAAACCGCGGGAGGCAAAGGTTGTGCGGACACGTGGAACCGACAAAAGATTGGTGTTGGCAGAACGCAGAGAACGTGTGGGAGTGTGATA
>Ga0056128_1002622_pt1 | contig 21473 bp, 10 predicted proteins | sample WorMetLIZISLAND2_FD_71113 | JGI IMG/M metagenome (GOLD analysis project Ga0056128, IMG submission 71113) | Marine gutless worms symbiont microbial communities from Max Planck institute for Marine Microbiology, Germany - Olavius geniculatus... ... | reverse complement strand
GATTTTTGGCTGCAAAAGAGTGAATTGCGACGAAATGGATGGAGATAGACTACGATTACCTGCAAACAGGAACTGCTATAGGCTTTCGCGCGTCTCATGAGCTTTGCTCAAATTACTTGTTATGATTAGTAATCTTCTTGATAATTGTGCCAGAGTGCATAAACTCAGCTTGTGCTGCTTGCTTATTTCAGCAGTTCATTTTTATGTTTCTTTGTTTATCTGTTTGGCAGGATAAGAAAGTATTTACAGTTTCCGGTCCGTACCCGAGTCTGCGAGCAGCACTGCGTCGCAGAGGTTGGGTTGAGAAGATCAACAATGCATCCGCTCTTACCGAGGCCACACGGTTGTCGGCAAACGGTAAGTTATAAAACTGTTTAAGTTTTTACAACAACACACTGTCATGTCAACTTTGATCATCTGACTACGAACTGCTGTCCCAGCCAACAGACTACACAGTGTTCGCCAGCTGCATGTTCAGCTCAACCATTCCTCATATCTGAAACAGTTTACCAATTACCATTTGAACAGCACGCACTTTCAGCACCTTCCGACGACACCTCACGACTCATCTTTTTCGTACAACATCGCCATCGACTACTACATGCGCCTATGATTCGATCTTTTGTTTTGACATATGGCGCGCTGCAAATACAGACTACTTACTTGACTACTTACTTTATGTTAGTTTATGTTGTAAATAGGCTGGTTACAAGTAAAAGTTTTTATAACCAACTTTATGAAAATAAGTGATTAATCAGTCGTTAATTGCATTTATAAACTAACAGTGGTAATTGTCTAAAATGCCCGCATTTTTGAGTAGCAACTTTGTAAGTTGTTCCGCTAACAGCTGTTGCGTATGCACTGATATGCAATTAGTGAATGTTTTAGGCTATTTTATCCAGCTTGTAGGCAGACTAGGATATTTACATTTGCTGGAAAAGGTGATATTCATTTTTCAGATTCTTGTCATTTTATTTGTTGTATATAATGCTTTCTTTGTGGCATGATTTTTTGAGAACTCTACAATTAGATTATAGTCGGTTGTGTTTTTAATGATTAATTGCATGATTAACTAGAAGGCGCTCGTGAGAGTGCATATCTCTGCCAAGTGAAGTGATTTAAACATTACTACTACTACTATTACTACTACATCTACAACAAAGAAAGAAGAGGGAGAAGAGCCACTTTGTTGCAGAGGGAGGAAAAAGTAACAGCCGGCGCTGTTCGTGCAATGACGTCATTGCTATTATGAGTCATCATGTACACAGAAGGAACGATGGAATGACGGACAGAATGAGTAAAAACGGTATCTCCGCCAGTGTTCCCTACGTTTACCTTGGCGGAGATAATCATTAATTTTGGCCAGTTTGGTTGTAACAGGTTTGCTTTGCGTCAGTTGCATTTGCTTGACTTGGTGTCATCAAAATGATGCCCATGTAATGTTTGTATTTTGATTATTGAGGCATCAATGCAAACTTGAAAGAGGCAAAATTGATACACATGATGCATAAATTATCATTGTTGTCAGCTTAGTTACAGCATACCAGACAAATAAAAATTACATATTTTCTACTGACAACTGTTATGATATGTTTTACAAAGGGGGAAACAAAAAGACGCATATGGACAGCACAATGATCTCAATGATGGTAAAATATTTTTCTGTGCATTAGCAACTTGCTGCTTCAGTTTTTTTTCACTGTTTTGATGTCTAGTTAATTTGTAGTTCTAAATTTATAAACATTTATAATTAAGTAAGTAAGTAATATAATTTGTATAGCATCACAATTCACGTTGTAGCCTATAGCAGTAATCTGAGGTGTTGCATTATGGGCGGAGATCATTCGAGCCATTTTTTGGAACATTCAGACACTTGACATTTTGACTGACATTTTGATTGACTGATTGTTTGATTGATTGGCAACACACAAAGTCCAGTTGTTTTTATTGGAAAACCCACCAAAAATCCACCCTAAACTTGAATCAATTTTCGTTTGTTTTCTGTTTTATGAGTAATGGAGAATTTTGTTACAGGTAACCTTGTAAAACTTTAAAACACCATCAAGTTGGACCTTTAAAACGACATTCAACCCCCTCCCCCCCCCAAAAAAAAACGTCAAAATGTCTTGGATTGAGCAATTTTGAATCCAGTTTTTCTTTAACCTTGTCGTGTTGAGACACAGTGTATTTGATCTATATTTGTATGTGTTTGGGTTAGTCGCATTACGTGCGTAACTGCACGCCGACGCTACTGTTTGCCGTGAAAGCAACGGACGTCGGCAGCAAGGTCACCAAGAGCTCACAGCTTGTCAACCACTTCGGCAAAGCTAGCACCTTCACCACAAAGGTTCGATCTTTTTCACTTTCAGCGATGTCGTTGGTGGAAAAAGTTGGTGGGCGGGAAGTTGCAAATTTCCAACAGAGAAGATTGCTTGTAAATTTGCCCAAAATGGACGTTTTTCAGCCCAAAAATTCGCATTTTTGGACAAAAATTTTTCAGAAAAGAAAAAGATTTTTTGGCCAATTTTCCAACAGCTCAAAATTTAGGGGAGCTGCCACCCAGCCACTACGCCGCTGTTTACTTTGCTTGAAGATGTGGCTAACTAACTAACTGTCTGTCATCATCATAATTCATGGCTTTAATGTCTCTTGACGTCTGATGCCTGTTTCATCATCGTCTGTCAGTTGCTTCGGTCGTCTGCTGAGTGGCTTAGTTCCTGCAGATTTGCTCCTTTGCACCACTCCACAACATCACGACGACGTCGTTCCAAGCACATCAGTATTACAATTTTAAATCGATTAGTTATTTGCATGAAAGATAGAGGGTTTATATAAATGTTTGCACTTTTTCCTTCGGAGGCTGTTTGGCTTTTTTAGACAGCTGCTTCACATTGAATCTCATCAAATCCACTCTCTACGTGGATGTCTTCAATATTTTTCTTGCCATATCCATTTTTTGAAAAGCAGTAGTTTAAATTTTCTGTGATTGAATTGAATTTACAATGTGTCAAAAAAAACTGTTGCCTAGCTTTCATTCAATCACTGTTTGCAACAGATTGTGTTCCTAGTCGACTTTTTTATATTTCTCATATAGTACTGACTGACCAACTACTTATTGTTTGTATTTTCTAGTGTTTTTCTGCCGTGCATTAAATTAGGAGTGTTAGCCTGCTATGTTTATTATGTTGAACCATGTGCTTTCCTGTACTGTGGTAAACTAACTGTTTTGCTATTGAGTTCTGAGACGCGTTTCGCACTTTTTTTCTCGGAGAATTTCACTTCTACAGCTCAGTAGTTCTCACTAGTTCTCATGAAAAGTGTGAAACACACAAGTAAGAATTCTGCGAGAATTCTAACATAGAATTCTACACTAGCCATTTTTATCCAACACACAAGCAAGTGGGTGGAGCTAGCATAACGTAGCAAAGGAAAATCTTGCTCACAATTTCTCAGAAAAGCTCAGAGAAAAGGAAGTGCGAAACGCGAATTCTAAGTTAGAATTTCTTAGATTCTCAAAGAAAAAAGTGCGAAACGCGCCTCTGGTATACTGTTTGAAATGTGTAACCTGCATGTAGGCCGGTCTGTGTCAGAATCTGCGAGGTGTTCCATGGTTCAAAGACGTCGATCCGAATACTTTCTACCCACGTTGCTATAATCTCGGCGATCCTGATGAAAAGGCTGCATTCTTCGGTAATGTGAAATTTCGTGTGCGGTTATTTTTTTTCACTAGTGTTGGGATGAATATATTGGTCGTAATCAGAGTGCAATGTATGAAGTGTTTACAAGATTATTTTCAGTTTTTATATTTTTGTTTATGACATTACTTTAACACCAATTCAGTAGCAGTGGCTCAGTGGTTCCAGCGGTAGTCCCAGTGGCTCAGGTTGTTCGTTGGTCATGTAGGAAGGAAATTCAGTCAAGTAGCTTCTGTGTGTCACTTTTCCCACAGCCTAGGCCTTTGTCTGCATTGGCTTTTTAAGGCATTTTTAACAACAAATTTGAGCTAAAGCTCACGAGATTTTTTTGATTGATTGATTGATTGAAAGCCTATAGCAGTTTCGGTTCAGTAGTTTAGCTGAAAATTGGGGTGTTCACGCTAAGTTACCAGATACCAAATTCTCTATCTGGATCGCATAATGATAATTCTGTGGTGCCATGTTGTGAATGATATAGACTTGTTTCGCAACCCGAAATCGCCAAAAAATCCATAAAACTCCCTATTTTGGCGTTCAAGGTCATCCAAGGTCATTGAATTCGGTGCCAATCGAGAGCCATTGTATGACTTTCTATTAGTGATTAATAGTAATCTAGGCCCTATCTCACACCATTACTGAGATACAGCGACTTATTTGCCATAAATTGCAAAATTTGCCCATCCTCTCATTTAGTGCCTTCCTTCGGGGTGACAGCCTTCACATTTATGGAAAAGCTTTACGTTTCCTGAAACAAGAGTCTTCCAGACAGCCGACGGTGAAGATTTGGTGATCCTAGCTTGCATCGTTTTTGACTGATCCACCCGTGTGACGGACAGACAGATGGACGGATGGACAGACAGAATTGCGATGGCTAAGACACACTGAAGCAGTAGCTGCTTTCGTGCATAAAAATGCGGAAATGTAGCGATTAGGAATTTTGTGGTAGAGAGCTAGATGCTGAAAACACCAATATAATGATGCCTTATTGAGTGGGAACATTAAGGAGTTTAGCCACTCCCCATGCAGCGAGGTACAGAAATGGGTTTTGATTAGAGCTGTTAAATTAATACATTAATTAACGCGTTAATGTGTTAATAAATTAACGCGTGTTAAAAAAATTAGTGCACGTTAAATAAATTAATGCATATATGTAAACTTATGTTAATTTACTAAATTTTGTGAAGCAAATGTTTCAGAATTCTGTTAAACTGCAGTTATTTGACAATAGAATGAATTCAAGTAACTAAACTGTAGTTGCCGTTCCATCACTACTGTAAATAAATAATTATTCCAACGACAAACTAATAGATTTCTATGCTAGCTATGACGTCAGTTATTGTTGATTATACATTTAATAAATTGTGTTTCTGACTTTCTATATTCTGCAGGCATTCCCCCCAAACATCGTGGGGCTCGGGATAACTTATCCCCTACTCTCCCTTTTGACAGGAATGGGTGAATTAATAACGCATTAATTAATCCGTTAAAATGCTTTGACTGCTTTAGTTTTGGTGCATTTTGATAAGAATGTGATAGGAAGTTTGTTATTTTTTTACCGTATATTGTCATCATATTTTTTCGTGAACAACAGTGGACAACTTTCAAGATAGTTTTCACTGATTGTGATTTCGTGTTTTAGTCACAGAATGCATTTAGTGACAACACGAATTGTGTAATGAACGATGCACGATAAAATAGTCTATGCTTGTCCATTGTCCAATTGCCTGGAGGCCATCGGACAGTGTCATCATGTTCTTGGTTGTTTTGCGGCAGATGACTACCATTTGACAGCATGCGTCAGCTTGATGAAGTACTTTGTTGCCAAGTACGGTCGGAGGTACATTGATACCACAGCCGCAGCTCAGCAGAACAGTGGTGGTCATCGCTTGTCGGTGATCGGTTGTAACCCTTCGTCGCTGCTGTCAATGCCCTGCAAGTCCACATCCATCGTCTTCGCTGAGATACTTCACAGTTCCGCGCCGTCAAGTGACAGCGACAGCAGGTCACCTAGCGTGTCTCGACGTCCGTCGGTCGACGAAAACGACAACGTGGCGGAAAATAAGAACCACAGCAGCAACAGCCAGGAGACGACGACAGATGATTCAAAACCTCTTCCTGAAGTTAGTGCCGAAAAGTATTACGCGACAAGGTCGTCGAAGGGGAAGAACAAGCGCCTGTCAGTGAAGACGTTGGAATTGGCGATTACTTGCTGTCAGAGATACATAAGTGATCTGGATCATGGTGACCTCGATGTTCATGAACAGGTTTTTTTCCCATGCTTATTCTGCTTAAGCCAGCTAAAACACACATCTTGAGTATGCGTTTCAGCCAACGACTGGATTAAAACACAAATAATTGTTAGGCCACTGGCAGAAAATGTACACTGTTGGCCATAAAAAACATGCCACTTTACGTTTGTTCATATCTTTGCTAATTATTAATCAATTTTCAAATTTTTTTTACTGACACACTCTGCAGACAATTTACAATAAAGTGATTATTATAGATTCCACCACTCGGTAAATTCATTTCTACACTGCCTTGTGAAGTATATATGTAAGCGAAAACTTACGATAATAACAAAAATTTAGGTAAATGAAAAAAATTGCTTCAGACACTAGACACTAGACGTACACACAGTCTAGTGTCATACAGACCGTTCACTGCAATGTTGGTCTGAAGTGTTTTTTTAATTTTGCCAAAATGTTTGTTTGTTATTATCTTTATGAGTGCATATTTCATTGATATTTCACAAGGTAGTGTAGAGATGCATTTACGGTGTGGTGGAATCTATAATAATCACATTATCGCAAATTGTATGCAGAGTGTGCCGGTGAAAGAATTTTGAAAATAGGTCAATAATTGGTGAAGATATTGACAAAATTAAAGTGGCACGTTTTTTGGCCAACCCTGTATTTATATTGTCTGCTTGTGCTGATTGCAGTTACGTTAAATTAGTTAAACATTATGACAAAAAGGATTTTCAGCATTTACTGGTAATCTGTGGTTTGAAGCTGGGTAGCAAATATTTACATGTAGAAACATGGCTTAAAGTTTTCTAAAGCTCTGCCTAGCAGTGCTATTTACATGGTAGGTAGTTTTTGTCTTGGCTCGATATCAACAATCTGTGAAAATCAGAGAATGAAACTTTGATGTTGGAGTTTTTTTACGCTTGCTGGTTGACACAGACAGTTGTCACTTTTTTCTTCGCATTTTTTAAAAATGTTATTTTTAAGTGTAAATTTTCATTGGCTAACTTTTCGTCAGCATTGCTGGTAGCATCAGATATTACCGTAGCATTTTTCTGTGTATGTCCGTCACATTCATGCTCTCACTGAAGTTGTTGGCAGGTCTCGTGTGACATTGGACCAGGGCCCCAGTCCCTATTGGTAGACTAGTCAAAATCTGCATTTCAGATTGCAGTGTCCCTAATGATTTTTTTGCTTGTTTGAAATGCTGTAATAAAACACGATTCCAGTTGCTGTTAATGTCGTGTTAGTGGTCAAATTTATCTTCTGATGTGCACATTAATGTGTGTTTAGAATGAGGTTATGTCAGCAACACAGTGGGAACAATATTTGGAGGCGTACGACCTTTTCGTCAGGTATTATTCATTTTTTCAGCTGTATGACGGTGGATTGTTTGTAACAATTAAGTTGAAAAGTCTTGTCTTTTTCTTCAGCCAGATGCCAGCACAATGAGCATATGCTGTATGAGGCCACATATACGAGGCTAGTCTAAAATGATGCAAAATGTGTGGCATTCTGCAGATACTCATTATGTCTTATCTACTGAGGGATGGCCAGGCTGAGTTGACTTGGGTGGAAAACCCAGTGTACAGTAACTTTAAAGTTTGTTGGTTGAGACCCAGCTGAGGAAAACCACATGACCTTAGTGAACACTAAAAGCCAGTGTCTGGTGTGTGCTATTGTTTGTTTATTTTAATAAGCTATTGCTGCGTTCGGTAGTGGTTGTAAATACCGTAAGTACGAGTTTCCGAGTTGGAAATTCCATTCAGTTCACCTTCTGACTCGTATTTACTATGCGGAAACTCATCGCTTTCAACAGCATGACGATAATTCCGACTTTGCGACCTTGACCTTTGTAATGGCGACTGCAGCAGACGAATTGCTTCGTTTGATCGTTATTTTGCGGCGAAAGATGCTTAGAAACATTGCAAAAGTTTGGTAGATGCCTTATGTTCAACCAGATTGCCGATTATCTGTATATTACTGACATTTGGCCCATCGATACGTGCATTCCGGTGGTTTTGGGTCTTCTTTCAGGTGGGATATAGGTCAACATTACCGAACGCATCCTACTCGTACTTACCAGTTGCAGATTGGAATATACCGTAATTACGAGCACTGCTGAGTGCAGCATTAATGCTGCATGGCGCACTGAATGCACATTTTGGATTTCCTGGAGAACTTCATACTGCTGCATAGTACTTAGAGAGTGAGTATGCCGGCATCAAGCACTATGTGGTACAGGGTTAACTCAGAAGCCAAAAGGCGTAGAATAATTAAGGTTGGTGTAATTGTACCCAGGAGCAGGACTAAAGTTGATGACACATTGACCATTTTCTGGTGCCTGTTTCTGGCACCGGAAACAGGCACCAGTTGTCTGATGCCGGAAACCATGACACACTTTGCCGGCAAATGATACCGGCAGAAAAAATAAGCAGAAATGTATTCCGATTTTGAGAATTTTAAAAATGATGATGTTATAGCCGCTGTTTTAGCATTCGGGTTGTTGAAAAAATTCAGCAGGAAAAGCAACGTAAACTAAATGCCGCTTCATTTTTGTTTACAAACAAACAAGCATTGTTGTTGTCTGCTCAGTCTGACCAATCAGAGTTCAGCTTTCCGGCTGGTTTTGAACATGTTCTGTCTGGCGTCGGTTTCTGGCACCAGAAAAATCTGGCACCAGAAAAGTATGACAGACTGACCAGTTTCTGGTACCAGGCATTTTGCTCAAATTGATTCATTTGTTTTTTTCGTTATTTTATAGCCAGTAGAGGTAGTCTGGTTACCTGGGCTCTAGTAGATTAAAACTATTCCATTATCATTTTTATGAACCTGGTTTCTAACTTGATAGGATACACAATAAATTTATCTGCAGCAATATAGAATTTTTTTTAAATTTTCCCGGAACTGACACCCCAGAAACTCAATTCAAGGGCAGAAAAAGGAAGGGTAGTTGGAAGGAAAAAGAGAGGAAAGGGAAAATGAAGGGAAAGCATATGGGAACATGGAAGGAGAATAGGGATTGCTAATTTTGGCTTAAAAGTTGCACTGGACGGCTGCTTATCATGTCAGCACTGGGCTGACATGTGAGACGTTTATGAAGGAATGAGTTGGAGATGGAGAGGAAGGCATTGTCAATGCTGGTGCAGTGCAGACAGATGCTGCATCAGATGAAGTTGCTCTGGCCGCAGTACGATCTCGATGGACACCATAACGTGTGGATCTTTAAGCCAGGAGCCAAGTCACGTGGTCGCGGTTAGTACATAACTTCACCAAGCTTCACCGTTTTATTACATTATGCAGGGGCATCATTTTGTGAGGGCTAGGGAGGTCAACGGATTCCGTCACCAAGGATTTATGATTTTTTTTTGTTTTTTCTCTGTTATCCGTACCTTTGGAACAGTGTTACTGCTGCAAGAACAATACGTAACGTAGACTAAGATTCCCAGTGATTACTTGGACTTTCTGTTGGCAGTGATAGACATTAAAGTTGGGGGCAGTGCGGAGATTGGTGTCAAGGTAGGTGGGAAATGGGGAAAGATATCCCCTGCCCCTATTGATTAGATGGTCTAGGGGAGCATCGTGAGTTTCATCAATGGGGTCTAGGGTCGAGCCTCAGCCTAAATCGAATATGACATGTTTCAACAGTCGTAGAATGCATTTGGTGGGAGGAGTGTTTTCATGTAACATTGCTGTATGGTTTCGTGGTCACTCACATCAACTGTTGCTGTTCTAATGTTCACCACTGTTACTGGTTTTGCAGCGTAAGATCCAGTGTTTACAATCAGTTACCAAAGTGTCATGGCAGTCTTGGTTTACATTGGGGAGGGGGCAGCTGTAGCATCATAGCTCCTTAGCTGGGGTTGTTACTGTTTATTTCTGTCGTTCACTTTGTTTCTGTGCATGCAGCATTTTATTGCTTTGTTTCTGTAGTTTTGGTCACAGGAAGGGCATTTAGTCTGGAATCAGTTTTGATTCGACAGTTTCCAACGTCGATTTTGGGACCCACGATGTTGTGAGTTAAAAAACAGGGGGGGAGAAAGTTGCAGATTCTGGACAGACATAGGAGATTATAGGTCCTGGAAATGTTAATTGTGCTCAGAATTTTTTATTTTGCTCTAAATTTTCCCAAAATGGCGGATTTCCAGCCGAATATTTTGCAGTGGGATGAAGTTGTGAATTTGTGTGTGACTGATGCAGGAATTCTGTGTACAAATAAGCACACTGACATCTGTGAAGCAATAGCCACTAGTGATTGTCCACTTGTTGCACAGAAATACATCGGTGGGTTCTGACACTCTTATTAGCATTAGTTTTTAATCTACAGGTTGGGCCAATAAAATGTGGCGCTTTACGTATGTCCTTATCTTTGCCAATTATTTACCAAGTTTCAAAATTTTGTTATTGACACACTTTGCGGACAATTTGCAATAACGTGATTATTATATATCCTACCACACCGTAAATGCGTCTACACTACCTTGTGAAATATTAATGAAATATGAATGTATAATGATAATAACTAACAAACATTATGTCAAAATTGAAAAAAAAACACTTCAGACCAACATTGGGGTAAATGATTCATAGGACACTAGGCTGTTTAGGTCTAACACAGTCCAGTGTTGTACGGATCATTCGCTGCAATATTGGTCTGGAGTGTTTTTTCATTTTGTTTTTATTTCTGTTGTGCAAAGTGTTTTTTATTTACCTAAACGTTTGATATTATTGTTAGTTTTTTCTTACATATTTGCATGGTAGTGTAGAGACACATTCACAGTGTGGTTGGATATATAAGAGTGTGCCAATGAACGAATTTTGAAAATCGGTCAATAATTGGTGAACATATGGACAAAAATAGTGCCACTTTTTTATGACCGACGGTGTATTACTCATATAATTGTTGTGGCATTCACTGCTTTGCCTATCATTTTGTTGCTACTATTGTTACTTTGACTGCTTTAATTTGATAATTTGATAAGGATAATTTTTTAGTAGTTAACTATACAGAAATCAACAATTTATTGATCTCATTGAATTGATTAAAAACAAACGATGGTACTTCTCAAAGAAAATGTTTTTTTTTCAAATTTAGCAGTTTTTCAAGTTATTGAGTTACAAGCTCTTACAGATGCACTGAGATTGAGTTTTTTAAACCCGGTTTTGTAGACAGACTAAATGTTGACTTCCCTAGAAAAACAGGTGATTGAGATGATGTAAATAATAAAACAAATTTGTGTAGTAGTTGTATATCAATTGACTTCACATGCTTGTCGTGATGTCATTGTATCTACTTCATCATGTTTTTTTGATATAACGTTAATAAAAATTTTGATGATTACAATTTTATTGATTGCTAAAAATGTTTGTAACAATCAATCAATCATGTGAATGATTATAAGATTAATTGTTAACTTCTACAGCTATATTTCTGATGGTTTTTCACTGTTTTTGACACTGTGGCAGGTAGGTCAGTTTTACCTGAAAAAATCATGCTGTAGCACATAGTTTCTGTCCTAGAGTCCTGGCCTATACTTAAACCAGACCAACGTCATATGAATGGGCTGATTAAACGTAAATACCATAAAACTTCTAATAAAGGTTGAGTCCCCAATAAACAGCAGGTCTCTATTAAACGCCGGCAGGTTTTTGTTGAGTGTGCAAATACACGCCATGTATCGAATAATGGCCAGGTCTCCAATAAACGCCAGTTCCAAATAGATGTCGGGTACCATTGAGAGAGGTCACGTAAGCGTTAATTTCCCTGAATGATGGGTACCAGTATTTTGCCATTTGTATAAGATACAAATAAACACCGGGTCTCTATTAAACACTGGGGTGTTTTTGTCAAGTGTACAAATAAATGCTGGGGCATTTATTAGAAGTTTTATGGTAGGGTTGTGCTGCATTTGACAATTGTTCCTTTTATAATTTTTTTGATATGGTACGGTTTTTGGATATTTTTTGGTTGTGGTGCATTCTCAACGTTGGCATTCAGTAGATCTGACATCCAACGTTAACTTTTGAACAGTTGAAACAGCTGCTGAAGACGCTTTTGTTGTGGTGTTGAGAGTGTGGAACATTGTGGCTAACAGTTACATTGTGCCTCCCAAGTCATTTTACTTACTTATTTACTGATCTATGATGCTGCTGTGGCTGTTGTGTCAGAGCATCCGTTCCTGATCTACAACACCAAGTTTGACATTCGGCAGTGGTTTCTGGTAACGGACTGGAACCCTCTTACTCTGTGGTTCTACAACGCTTGCTACCTGCGCTTCTGTTCACAAGAATATACTCTTGACAGCTTCCACATGTACGTGATTTGCTCTACCATCATCACTGTCGTTTTTTTTTCATCACAGGCTGAACGGTAGTTCAAGCCCTGTGTTATTTGCAACTTCTCTTTCCTATGGGGAAGCCAAAAATTCGACCCCCCACAGAATCAAAACCCCTGATCCGATTGTTATTTTGTGTCTGTTTAGTACAAAATTGTTTTTAGTAAAATTTAGTGCATATTGTAGACCTATATTTTTAGTTGTCCGTTGCAGATATTTATTTGTCACTTTTTCATAGTTACTGCTGCTGAATCAAAACCCCTGATTCGATTTATTGGGCACAGGCAGATACAATTTGAGACAAAAGGGCTATAATTTGGATTTTGTAAGAGATATTTACAAGATTTTTGCATCTATAGGGGGATTTTTGGGGTTGTGCCACCGAATACTGACAACAAAATTTTACCCCGACTTATCTTATCTTTCCTTTTTCTTTTCAGTATCTTCTTCATTGCTCTGTCCTGCTGGCTTCATCTTTTTTCACATTTCTACACTGTTGCTTTTATGTTGCAGAAATGATTTTATTTTCACTTCTTTGACAATTTTAAGAATTATTGGTATTACAGCATACTCTGACTGTCAGACAGTCAGACTGTCAGACACTGATGATTTAGAGATTTTATTGATTATAATTTGCCATCTTTTGATAATCAAATCAGATATAGTTATATTTCACTACGTATTTTACATATCTCACCTGCTTCTAGGTTTTTATAACTGCCAGTGTTGCAGATGCTCATTAAGCTGCTGATCTGAAGTTGATTCTGCTGGTTAAGTGTTCGGTGTGATTACTTGTTTACTTACTTACTTGCTTGTGGCAGATCGATTCATCTTTCTAACAACTCAGTTCAGAAGTATTTTTCCTCGTGTCCGACTCGTTCGGACAAACTGCCGGCTGAAAACATGTGGACAAGCGCAGAGTTTGAAGAGTTTCTCAGGTTTGTGTTGTTGAATTTATCTGCGGCTTAAGTTATTTTTAGCCAACTGTAGTAATGGTCAGACTTATGGTAGAAGGTTATGTCTGTCCGTTGTCTGTCCGTAACACACGCGTTATGGTTAAACTGGAAACTGTAAAACTGTTTGAAGAAGCAAATAGAGTCAACTTTCTGACCTTTACCAAATTACCCTGTGCTGCTAAGTTGGTCCCTTCTACAACCCCCTTCCCATTTTTCCAAATGGGGATAATAACTGCCTTCATATACTTTCATCGCAGATTTTTTACTGGTAATATTTTGGAGGTGTGGCTGGAAGTTCACAAGCTATGTGAGTAAAATCTACGTTCACATTTGCAGGCCTTTGGGCAGAGGCAAGTGCACTCGGCTTACCCTAGCGACAACTGGGTTTTTTGTTATTCTGTGTCTACTTAATACAAAATTGTTTTTAGTAAAATTTAGTGCATGTTGTAGACGTATATTTTTTGTTGTCCGTTGCAGATATTTAATTGTCACTTTTTCGTGGTTACTGTTGCTGCTGAATCGTGAGGACCTGGTCAAGTTTTGAGCTAATTGTGCGACGTATCTGCAGGTTGGAAGGTCACGATGAAGTGTGGTCGTCAAAGATTGTTCCCGGCATGAAGCAAGCAATCCTTTGTGTTCTGCTGTGCACACAGGATCAGGTTGAGCACCGAAAGGCACGTTCAAGTCCAGCTTACTGATGAGCACGAAAAAACAATATTGGCTAAATATGCGTAGAATGTAACACTAATTAATAATACGCTGATCAGTTGAGAAATGAAAACATTGCTTTGAAGTAATTTTATCACAAATATGTTGTGCCACAAATACTATTGACGTCACTCACAGGACACTTGGTTGAAAAACTGACGTTCGCATTTGAAAATACTGAATCCGTTAATTTTCATCAGAATAATGTTAGATTTATAGTACAAGTCATTGTTTCTTTGTTCACAACTAGAGGTGTGCGGTTAGTAAAATTAATGATGTGCTGGAATATTGTGGTTTTCAGTGGGTTAACTATTGATGAAAAATTTTTTCTGAGTCTATTTGGCCGTAAATTTAGCTGTATTTGACCTCAAGCCAATAAAGCTAGTTAGCAACCCTCCTGCAGATGACGTCACAGTTCCAATAATGGCCAAAACCATGAAAAGGGAAAAGTGAGTACTTTAAACCTGATTTTTTGAGTATTAAGATGTACTAGCAAACAGAAGATTAATGAATATTGACAAATTAGCATTTGATTAAGCCAATTAGCGCTTTATAACAGTTACGTAAAATGATGCGACTTGGACTTTGAATGAAGTTTTTACTTCTCGTACATTTTTCTGCTACTTGAGTGACAGGAACAATGTCTGACCTCTAATGTTACTGCAAAAGCAATTACAAAAATTGCTGTAGTGCATTGAAGCTGAAATATTCACCAGTTGAACAAAAAAACAATAAAAGACCACACAAGTTTGGGTGCCAAAGTAGTGAGAACAAGTAGGCTTTTAACTCTAAACTGTAAGTTCTAACATACTAAAGTTATTGTTGGTGAAATTACGTTAGATAGTGTTTGATTAACCAAAGTCATAGCTATAGTCATTATTAAACTATGACTTCAGTACTGGAAAGCATACTGCAAGATAAGTTTTTCACTAATTGTTGCCTTTTTCATACATCAAAAAGAAATAGAAAGTAAGTACCAGGCCTATACCTTAACTTTTGCGATGAAATTAGTTCTTTTATTGTCAGGCATTTTGCCATGAAGGTGTATTTATAAAGTAGATCTCTAAAAGTTGGAAGAGGAGTTTATATTTGTGAAAACTACATTAGTCTTTGAATAAACTCGTAGTTTGATACAGTAACTAATTATCTTTACAAATTTATCAAATTGCACTCTTTATTTGTATTCTAAGGCCTCTGAAAGAATGGTGCTATAGAAATGTGATTACATTTATTGTAATTCTTATTACTTTCTTTACATTTTGGTTTTGTTAATTATTTTGCTCATTCTGTCAAAAGAAATTGTTTTTTTTTGTATTTGATTTATGATTGGATCTGTTCTAGATGCATCTTTACCATTTATCATGTTATTCAGCAAACTGTGTAAAGTTTTAATTTTTATAATGCTGAAAAAACGATATCTGCATTTTTATATCTAAACCATCAGGTTACTACACAGTTTTGCTACAAACATAGTTGGTTATCACAGTTCCCTTGATGCATCGGTCAGTGCATGAATTCCAATTTCATTTCAGTTGCATGATGGGAATGACAGGGGCAGCATTGCCAGCCAAACGTGATTCTGATATGGTGATCGCTATTTCCCATCATGCATCTGAAATGGAACTCGAACTTTTGTGCTGACCAAGGGAATAGTGATAAACCGAATGGTTTTTACACGCAACAGCAGCTACTGCTGTAGTGCATCTTAGCCATCGCAATTCTGTCTGTCTGTCTGTCTGTCTCTCTGTCCATCCGTCTGACTGTCTGTCACACGGGTGGATCAGTCAAAAACGGTGCAAGCTAGGAACACCAAATTTTCACCGTCGGCTGGCTGGAAGACTAGTTTCAGTAACCATAAAGCTTTTCCATAAATTCGAAGGGGGTCACTCCGAATGAAAGTGCTAAATGAAAGGGGGTAGGGAAAATTCGTGATTTTCAGCCTATACGGCATTGGCAGAGCGAGACAGGTCATGCCCTCTAGTGAGTACAAGTAAAACACTATAGATAATTAGCCATCGGTCGTCTGGCGCCCTCTAGCGACTGATTTTGTTTTACTGGGCTTTCAAACATGCACCGCTGGGCTTTTCTTGTTGTACACGATTTGACATATACAGTTATTGTCTCGTTACAACTGTGGTACATAACAGATGGCGTTTGAGCTCTATGGTGCGGACTTCATGCTGACCGAGGATCTACTGCCGTGGTTGATCGAGATTAATTCCAGTCCTAGCATGGCACGAACGACTCGTGTTACTGCCGAACTTGTCGACTGCGTGCTTGAAGACACCATCAAAGGTAAACAAACTAGACATTTCTCTTTAATAGACCACCTACTTATAGTGGTGAAACAAGTTTTCTGGCAGCAGTAGCCTAATTTACTGAACTTCCTCCAATTTATTTTGAAGTTATTCATGAGATCTTTCTAAGATTTTTCCAAGTCAAAATGATTGATTGTCAAATCGTGGAATTAGACAAGATTCCCACGCATCGGTTGGTAGCGTGGCGTAGCGGTAATGTGTTTCATCTGATCTACGCCAGGCCTGGTTAGTACTTGGATGGGTGACTGTTTACAGCACAGAGCCAGCCAACTAGGTCGACTCAGCCTTCTACCCTTTGTAGGATGGTAAAATGAGTACTAGCTGTGGTTACAGCCATCGCTAAGGAAAAATGGCGAGTTTTGTGCAGCAGTAGGCCCTGTGGCCAGGACTGCAGGTATACTGGCTCAGTTGGTTAAAGGCACTGCCTGTTAATTAGAGCCAGCCATCCGGCCAACTTTTGTTGTATGCTAGTCTAATTGGGCTCCTCCTTACTGGCTTAAAGCGCCAAGAGTGGATGAGCTGTCTTGCAACGGGCTTAGTTCATCTTGCTGCCTAGTGCCTATGCAAAATCTTTTTTTTTCTTCTTTCCACGCATCCTTGAAAGTTGAAAGTCCTAGAATGTGACTTTTTAGGTCTTTGAAAGTCCTGGAATTTTTTCCGTATATTTAGCAGCGTGAACATGCAGGTTACAGGTTGTGTGAACTCTCGGCTTCTGAAAAAAGAAACTGACTGAACGGTGGAAATTAATATGTTGGCAGTATTTTAATGTGGTTTCAACATGAATCATGTTTACAGTTTACGACATGTTGCGTAATGTGTAATGATGTGAACTAATGTCAGTTTTTGGTCTCATTGAAAATTAATACAGGCAATCCTTGAAAGTCTTTGAGAAGTCCTTGAATTATATTTTGTGACTTCAGTGGAACCCTTATCGTCAGAGATCGTCAGAGATTGATCATTCGTTGGTCAATTTATTTATTTATTGATTTCTTCATTAATTGATTGATCGGCAGAGTGCCCCGTTTTGGTCGGCCACCTTGTTGCAGTGGTAGGGCTTAAAGCTCCCATAACCTGAAAGGTTTCTGAAGTTCATAAGCGAGGAGCCAACTAAGAGCCAACCAACCTTATATGAACAAAATTAACAGTGCTGACATACTGGTTAGTCTTAATGCCAAGTTTAGCTTCATAGCTATTTACAGCTTTATAGCCATTTATCTGTGGCTTCACAGTCGTTTACAAAACCTTCGGTTAGGCTGCATTCACACAGACACCAGTACGGGTATGAGTAGGGGTCTGGGTTTTCTTTATGGCCCATAGAAGCTTCACCCGTATGAGTGGAGCATTCACGGTCACTTGTACAAGCACATAACTAAACGCGTGACGGCCGTATTAAGTAAAATCGAATCAAAGGAATGCTTCGCCATTAAAAGAACAATATTCCACTACAAAGTGTCTATTTTTACAAACCGCACATCTCTAACGATGAACAACTTTACGATGACGTCACTTCTGACATCGGTTTTTAGAAATTATATTAATGCTATTTACGAGTAGTTTACTTTCTACGAGTTGGATAAAAACACGACCTGCACAGAAACTACTCGTACGAGTGAAATTTACAGGTAACCCATACCCGTATGTATGTGAACGGCCGCCATTGAAATACACGCAAAACTCGTGTTTGCCGGAACTCGTATACTGAACTCCAGCCTGTCGAGGTGGTGGGGTAAGTTCAGGATGAGCACAGAGCCAGGTGCGTGATGTTGTAGTGGTGCTGGATCGTAAGACTGACAAGTCGTGTGAGACCGGTCTCTTTGAACTCATTTATAAACAATCTCCAATCAACGACCCGCCGATGCTCGACACCAACCTTTGTGTTGAGGGCCGGAAGGTCAAGACTTCTACCACCAACCTGCTGCCATGATGATAGCATCCAGTCACTCAGGGATGGATTTTATCTCCCTGATTAGGCTGTGTTAGGTAAAAATGTAGACTTTTGACATAAATTTACTTATATTAGTATACCAAAACTAGGGATTGCAATCCCGGAATCCCAAATCTTGGGACTTTGGGAACCCTGGCCATTTTTGCCAATCCCAAATCCCGCAATTGGTGGCATCCCAATCCTGGGATTTTGGGATGACAAAAGTTCTGAAATAATGTACTTTTTCGGGTGTTAAATGATAAAAATAAAAATTTTAGCCATTTAATCAGGAAAATATTTCATGCGAGCTATAGAGCCTTAGCCCTTGCTCAGTTTGCTTTGCACTGTAATTTGTATTTTGACAGTAATAATCATTCTCTACAGTTCTGATATACCTTCTGTAGGGACCTACTACATCTTATGCATGTAATAAGTTTATTAAATATCACAATAACAAACAACCTGTAAATCTAATTCCAAAATGGGATTTCAGGATCGCTGGATTACAAATTTCTCAATTTCAAATTTTGGGATTGAGAATTTAATTCTGGGATTGCAATCATTAACCAAAACTTTAGGCTTACCACAAATTTAGCATTACAACTGTATGCAGTTTTGCTCCTAGTATTTCTTTTTACAAGGTGGGCTATAAAAATGTGCCACTTTACTTTTGTCTATATCTTCGCCAATTAATGACCGATTTTCAAAATTCTTTTACTGACACACTCTGCGGACAATTTGCAATAATGTGACTATTATCTGTCTTATCACCATAAATGCATCTCTACACTATGTCGTGAAATATGAATGTTTTATTTACTTCAATGTTTGCTATTATCGTTAAGTTTTCTTACCTTTATATTTCACAAGGTAGCATAAAGACGCATTTATGGTGAGGTGGGATACATAATAATCACGTTATTGCAAATTGTACGCAGAGAGTGCTAGTGAAAAATTTTTAAAATCGGCCAATAATTGGTGAAGATATGGACAAAAGTAAAGTGCCACATTTTTATGGCCCACGGTGTAGATATGGCTTTCAGAATTTGGAAGCCTTTTGTAGGCCAAAGAATTTCGTGCTGCTCCAAGTAAACTTTCAGTTGTCACAGTCACAGCACGCCACAAAGGAGCCCACAAAGGCTCAAAAATTTTGCTGCACTGCTATCCTGCATTCTTTGGTCTTTGGTCCCTTTTTCGGGCTGAACATGCTGAGGATGTCTAAATTCACCTTTGCTGCGACTTTATGGGACTGCCTGTTGCTTTGTCAACGTCAATCCCTGTGATATAGCATCATGCAACGTCGTTATCTTAGCAGAATTATATTGTCAACATTGCAAGTTATTTCAACGCAGATCGTTGACGCTGCATGATATAGTTTCATCTGCTGAGCTGCTGCGATATGGTTTTTGCATTTTTTGTCACGTTTGCTGTGATGTTATGACTGTGCCTGTTTAGTACATTACTCGCTGCATTCTAACAACTAGCAATATTGTTTCTATATCTGTGATATTATCATATTAGTCGTTATTCTTTGCTTTTTTAATCTGATTTTTTTATATATGCAACTCATCTTTCAGTGCTTTGATGCATTTGTTGGGTAACAGGAAGTGCATTTGGCCTAAAAATACGGGCAATGCAGTTTACAAAAGTTTATTTTTGAGGGTTCAGCCCAGTTTGGACAAAATTTGGAGAAAAAAATGGCAGTTTAAACAATAACCAGCGCTTTCATCTAAGCTAATTTGAACTCGTTTATCATTATTGTTGTGGATTGTAAACACGTTGATAAGAATAACTCTCTGGACCAGGACTTATGAATATCTTTATCATCCAGTTAGTCCAGTTAGCGTCTTAGCACTAAACCTTTGGCACCATTAATGCGAGCATCTCAAGCTTAATTATTGTTAAGATAGATCTTATGGACATGTGCCTTGTAAATGCCTTAAACGGAGCCCAGTGCTCTAGCTGTCTGATTTCAGGTATGAATATTTATTTTTCTTTGATTGTTTTCAACTTTGGCTTTGTCTTCCATCAGTGAAATGGAACATTATTATATTATTGGAAACAGATGGTACTTGCTAATTTAAATGTTTTGCTATTTATTTCTTTATTTATTTATTTATTTATTTATTATAATCTGCTTATTAGCAGATAATGCAGATTACAGTTATGAATTTTATTGTATTTTTACTAGGTTATTGTTATTATTTGTGTTTGCATTAGTATTACTACTTTTGTTATGTTTTATCAATTATAATTTATTTTTTGTAAATTTATATAATTGTAGTTCACTATGTATTTTACATATTTTTTGCTAGATCTGTTTAGCTCACAGCATATGTTTACAACTACTTTAACTGTGTTGTACCGGTATTTCCATGATTTCTGCGAAATGAAAACAAAAATTTGCTCGTGTTAGCTTAACGTTAGGCCTAATGTGTATTCTATTCTGATTTTATGATGAAAAGTTAAATCTTGTACAACAAATATATTGACACATTGTGATACGAAAGATTAGCAAAACTATTGATAATGATGTCATAATGATGTTTTATTGTTACCATCGTCTACTATTGTATGATATGCAGTCTAAATAATATGCTTGTCAGAACAAATTTTATGTTATGTGTTCTTATTTGTTTGTTTAATATTGGTCATAGTGTGGAGACCATGGCCCAGCCTCAGTGGCGTCATTTAGGGTACCGGTGGGGGGGCAGTTGTAGACCCCAAGGATTTATGATTTTAATTTTTACCCTGTAAATCGTACCTTTGAAACAGTGTTGCTGAGACCCAAAAGATTACTGAGACCCCCACCCTGCCCAGCCTTATGACAAGACCAGTCTCAGACCAGCCTAGGTCTTGCTATTGTCGGTCTTACAACTTTGGCCATGGTCTTGGACTTGACGTTTTGGTTTTTTTCCAACACTGAGTGCTTGCTGCTAATAAAAAGGTGAACCAATAAAGTAAGTTTAGCGCGTAATTAGGTTAGTCAATGCGTTTTCTCAACTTGCATACTTTGATGTGCAACAATTCTGCATACAGTCTTGAAGTCGCTTGCCGTAGGCATGTATTACGGTTTTGGTCTTAGTCTATTATGATACGTTTAATTAGTCCGCCCGAAAGCGATAGCTTGCGGAGTGGACTTATGTTTTACGCATGATGTTTTTTTTCTATTTTTTTCCGAGCATGAGATCTCCGAGATGCGTGGGCCGACCGGCTTGAAATTTTGCACGATGGTCAGTACTAGGCCGAATTTTATAATGCCGGTCCAAAATTTTGGGGGGCGCACCC
>Ga0056128_1002621_pt1 | contig 21476 bp, 14 predicted proteins | sample WorMetLIZISLAND2_FD_71113 | JGI IMG/M metagenome (GOLD analysis project Ga0056128, IMG submission 71113) | Marine gutless worms symbiont microbial communities from Max Planck institute for Marine Microbiology, Germany - Olavius geniculatus... ... | reverse complement strand
TCATAGATGGTTTATCAGTGTTGACAATTCACGACAATTCTGGAGCACTGAGTGGGGCAAACTGTCGCAGCGTTTGGTTGATTGCGCTATTGGTCAGTGGCGTCATCAGCTTGAGTGCGTAGTCCAGCAGCAAGGCGGACAAACTGAACATTTGATGTGAAAACTGCGAGATATCACAGTTGCTTTGGACAATAACTGAGGCAATAAACAGGTTGTTTTGTTGTAATTTTAAAAAAAATGTGTTGCTACAGCTATCGCCTTGTTTTCAACTGTTGCTTTGAAGATATTAATATTTCACTAGGTAGTGTAGCGACACACTTGAAGTGTGGTGTGATCTTTAGTAATAGTGTTACTGCAAATTTTATCCTTTTTCCGACAGTATAAAAATTTTGAAAATTGGTTAATATTTGATAAAGTTATTGGCGTATAAAAATTTTGTGCCATTTTTTTGGCCCACCCTCTATAGCAAACCAAACCAGACTAGTAGTTTAATGTCGTATCCAAAGCACATCTGGAAGCCGAGTTATAGGCCGTATTATAATAGCAACAATAAACTGAAGTGACTCTAAAGTCCAAGCACCACTACTTCGAGTTCTTGCAGTCTTGTGGATTTGTTGTACAGCCACAACAAATCGAAACAGATTGAGTTTAAACTTAAACTGCTGTACTCTCTGTCGCACAAGTTTGCAATACGCCTACAATTGCATGGTTTCTCGACGTTATACGTATACATAAATATTTGAAATTCCGTCATTTCTACGCCGATCGTTCAACGTCAAACAAAAACCAAAAACTTTGCTATTTAAAAAAAACGTTTAATACCCGTTGTGTGAAAAAAATATTTAAAAAGCGTTTATAAACGTGTGTTAGAACTATAAAATTAGCACTTGAGTTTTGGCGGAAGCAAAGCGCAGGAAGGCAAAAGGCATACGACAATCGCGTCGTACCGCACCTTATTTGCTTGGCAAACACGTCACAAATTCGAAAACCATCAATACACGACAATCAGCAATTGAGGCAGTCGTATTATAAGTACTGCAACACGTAGCCTATACGCAAAGTATTTGCAAAAAGATTTTCGCACATGTTTTAGCTTACTTCACCTATACCTGCATATCCTGCTATCTCACAAGGGTAAACATCCAAAAAAATTAATCCAGAATCTACAGAAAAATCCAGATCGTCACCATAATCTAAGTACTTTCTTTTTAAGCCATGTTGTCCAACACATTCACAGTATACTTTGTCACAGTGTTTGAGTAATGCAGCTGTCAAAGACTGACTGACCAAGAACGTATGAAAACCTCCTTTTGCGCCTCACCTCGGCCAGAGAGGAGGGGGCAATTATAGACTTCTGCTAAGGAAAGAGAAAGTAGTGTAGTTGATGGAGTTACTAGCAGTAATGGAAGCCTGGATAGATAGCGTCATTATCCGGGCTTCCTCGGGCTAGCAATGGAAGCCCTCAGCGCGGCGTAGTGTGGCAGCGGCTGCTGTGTCGCTGACGGCCGTCGTCACGGCCTGCTGCACGGCGACACCACATCCGCTACGCTTAATGTACTCCTTGAGGCGAGGCGACAGCGGCAGACGGTCGACCATATCTAGTCTAACACAGCGCAGGATGGCGAACTTGCACAGATGGCGGAGCGAATGCATACATCGTAGTCGTGACAGTGGTCGCAGCAGACGGACCGGCGCCGGCGGCTGACCGGACACTCGCGGCCGCAGATAGTACAGACACCTGCCGGCCTGCGACTCGGCCACGGCGCTCTCGATGAACTCGGCGATGGTGGCGCCGCTGTGGCACTGCGGCTGCGCGTAGAAACTGAACATTCCTATGTACACACGCAAAAACAACTTGCAAACGTGCTATCAAAGATTATGCCAAGTATTCATAGGCCTACGTTTTGAAAATTTTAATATTATTTATAGTAAATAAATGTTCATCAGGTATGAAAATGGCAAAATATTCTATATGACAACGATGACACGTTCATCTTGAATTCCTGATTGCAATCGGAGAGCAATGTATTTAGTTCGAGGCGCCGTCTGGTGTCGACGGTATCTCAAGCAATTCGCGTGTCGCTGATATTGCTGACATTTATCACGCACGACAGGCATGGTCGCTATCGGCGCGTGACAAGTCAGTGCAATTATTCACTCCCAACTGTTATAGTTCGGGAGAAAGAAGCCATTTATGCAGACTGTATAAGGAGGCGCAACCAAAGAGTCGACTTTTCTATATACTTTTCCCCGAATGCAAACTGTCATGCCAATGCTGTGTCCATTCCAGATTGGCAGCATCCCCTATCATGATCTTCCATGATCCTGGGCCAAGTGAATAGAGTGAATGGCGGAGATACTGTTTCCATCGGTGGTGTTCGTCTGTGTTTGTGTGTGTTCGTGGTCACGTGACTTCTAATCAACTGCAAACAATAGCCTACAAACGCTACTCGTGACACAAGGCGTCCGTTTAGTTCTAAATGCGGTCACGTCTAGCGCTCGTTTGTTAACTCTGACAAATAGCCGCTCACTAATGAAGCCAAATGAAAAGCTGCTGCGTACGCGCGCGCCATTGCCTACTAATATAGAGTATACCATTAGCTGCAGCCTTTAGGCCTTCCTTTGTGCCACAGCATCATTCAGATTATAACGATTAACGACGTTACAAAAATCGACTAAAACTAGCGCGTGAAATCAACCGTTTACATTAAAAAGTACTCGTAAGTGACGTCAGACGAAAATTTGAACTGGTAATTGACATATCAGTAACGTTATTTTTAATTGCCGAGTTAGGAGTCCGTGCAAGGCGAGACAGACGAACGGACAGACGAACGGGCAAGATGCGCAATGCGGCCTACTACATGACAGCTGCATGTTACGTCGTTAGTGCTGCGGGACGTTTTTCGAGCGCGTGGGTGGTCTCTTTGACGTCTAGCTAAAAGGCCTCCAGTCAGAAACTAATTTACACATCGGCTGCAGGTGAGTGCGTGCGTGCGTGCCAATTAGAAGTAGCGATGGGCAGGCGAACGTCACTGATCAAAGCAATCGAACCAGCAATCAGAACGACGTGTTGTTGGCCCACACACGCCGCAGAGGCAGCCATTCGATCGAACGAAACGCCTCAAAGACAACGCAAATTACGCTACTCTGCTATTTTTGCCACGCGCCGACAAAAATACCACTACAAATGGACCAGAAAACAAATACCTACAATTCAACAAAATTTCTGAGATTTGTCTAATATTTTAGACATAATAACTGCAAACTAAGTCAAGCACAATGACGTGTAAGCTTGGAAAAACACATAAAACATCTTTTTTCGCCATTTAAATACACCAACGAAATTAGAAGTTCACAACACAGCAGCTTCACATTGCAGTTTTAATCATTGTTTTACGATTCTGTACACTGATGTTTTAAAAATTCCAGTTTTGTGAGTGCACACGGTGCATTTCTTGACATTAATCAGCGTTCTGAGCAATTCGCGTCTTACGCACTACACCATTTCCGGGTTTGCAATCCACTGTGGTAAGATACAAAACGACGACGAAGTAAATGATGAAATACGTACCTTTGTAATGTTCGATGCGCGTGTGATGGGTGGAGCCGAGAGAGCGGAAGCTAAGGCTGAGGATATATCGCTCGTCCGAACTGTCACGGACCAGGAACGTGCCGTCCGGCTTGTCAGCAAGCTTCGCCTCTGCCTCATCGAACCCCAGTGCACCCCAGTACCAGCCACACTGTCACACGTACACACGTTAAACATCAATACCGGTATAGCTACAGTTAACGTTTGTAAACGTTTTCTTTAATGTTTTCAGCATCGTAGGTAAGTCTTTTCTCTGTCGGCAAGATAACTCATAAACCGCTGCACATAGCTTGATGAAAATTTGCAAAAACTTGCAGATTGACAACCTCTCGAAACCTATTAAATTTCAAGGTCATTTGCATGATACTGGGGCTACCCGCAGACAGTATTTAGCTTAAACAGAACTTGACAGTCTTGTTTTTTATTCAAATGTTTTAAATAATTACTATTTCATTTTTAATTACGCTGAATGGAAAAAGCCGTGATTTAGAATAATTATAGAGCCTACGCACACAAAAAAATTGAGCTGCCATTGAGAAAATAATAGCCGATTTCGTATTAACGTTATTTACATGATGACAAAGAATAATAAACGTGATTAGGCTGTCGATGTCGTAAAGTCAAATTCAAGATCACAGCAAAGTCAAGTATTTGACCGAGTTATTGTGGCGATATTACGTCTGCGTCAACTCAAGTATAATCAGGCTAATTTCAATTTTTTCGGGGAAATATGGCTGAAGTTACATGCGAAGCATCGTGTGAGTTCAAGCAAATGTCGTTGCACGTTGGTCTACTGTACACAACAGATAATAGAGCTAGGGTCCTGTGGATGCCGTGGTTGTGATGAGCCGCTCGGAATGTAAATCGTGGACTCGGGATTTAGATTCAGCATGCAGTCGGTTGACAAGCTAATCTCGGCTTAACATGCCGCGGCCCGTGTACCTGGACCACCCACGAACACAGATGATAATCGGGCGGAGCTAGCTCGGATTGTCGTCGACATGCAGTCAATCGTTTTCAGATCAGCGAATAAACGCAATTTTGTCTGCTCACTCTCGCAGAGTATACACGACACGCCATCGACGTCTGTCTTCATCTATTAGCCGGCTACCGACCGGTCAACTGTTTCAACGCCAAACTGGCAGTGACAACCGCGTGTTTGTTTCAAAATCACTCTGAAATAATATCAATTTAATTACATCCGTCATTTGCGCCCTGTAGCCTATGCGATAAATTGTTACATTTAGTTCCCACCAGTATGTTGCGCCGCAAACAGCTAAATGCTAGTATGACCTCATTTTGTGTAAACCGCTGATTAACTAATTTGAAAGATAATCATAATGTCAATATAGGCCTATAACAGCGTTATACACCAGTTGTGCAGTTTGTGGTATTGCCATACTTCTATTATAAGCACGACGGTACTATAAATTGCACATCAGACAAGTAACGTAACTATTTCGTGATAGAATTCCTTTCATATCCGACTCGCGTTATTTTTGCTCCTGAATTTCCCCCTTCTCCTTAACAGTACCAAAGTTCAATCAACATCTCGCCTCACTCGGTCTCTATCTCCCGTATATACAGTCGTCTGGCGCCCGTTTTCGGTCGGTCGGGTTCGATTATCGACTGCTGTGAGCCAGGGTTGCCAGGTAGCAGTTGCTGGCCAGCCGCTGTAGCAAGCATTCCAGGCTGCATGCGCTAAGTACAGGTCGGTTACGCCAACTCATCACGCCACAGATCGACCCATCATTCAATCACTTTGATCGATCGATCGATCGACCGGCCGCCAAAATGTTTCGCTGCACCAAAAATAGCTCGTTATTAATGTTGTCGCCGCCGCGAAACGTATTGACGATAAACGATGCAGCTAGAAGATATTCATTTCTATTCGTTTCAACACTATTTCGACAAAAATATTCCAATCATCACCTAAAATAGAAGCTAAAATAGAACAACTACTGCAGAACGCACAAAAAATTTTTTGCAAGCATACGGCTGGCATCTGCTATTGTATAGCTTGTCGCGTTGACCATAGCTTATTGATTCAGTTGTATATTGTATACACGCCCGCGGTTTCTGTTGCACTTCAGGATTCAAGATAGCTGTAGTAAGCCATTTTTCCTACCTGTATTTCTTTCATTTTCTTAATATTTCACTGACATTTGCTACAAAACAATCTGGTCAGCGAAAAAATGCTGTTCGAGGGACAGAAAGAAAGGCAAAATCATCTTCTCAGCTGTCGTTCAAGCTCGTACTCTTGTTAGTTTGGTCTGCGTCATGGGAGGTATAGCACTACAGTGGTCGTAGTCGTAGTCGTAGTCGTAATTCGACGCAGTTCCGGCTACCGGATATCGTCGACTGTTGGCGGACGTGTAAATGTGCAGCTGCGGCCAGCGGCGATGAAAGCATCACACACGTAAATCAACTGCGATGGGTGGGACGATATAACGTAAACAAGAGACGACTGGCATTACGGACGGACGCCGTTCGAACGCTGTATACTGACTCGTTTAGAATGACGATGTGCGTATGATAAATGCATAACAGATAATCGAAGATCGTTTGCGTTCCCTGCTCTGTTAACAAACACTGTTCACGAACGGAGATAGATTATTTCTCTGTCGTAAACAACAGATTCTATCTTTCTGCCTGCTGTCTGCTGTATGACGATGCTGACGAATACCGAAAACTATGAAAAGCCAAAAGCTGCTAAATAAACAAATATCACAACAAAAAACCCAGCTGTCGCTAGGATAGCCGACTGTACTGGTTGTCAATGACCTTCAAGGTCATCCAAGGTAGATGATTTCCATGTCATTCAAAAGCCAATATGCCACTTTCTAATAGTGATCAATAGTAACTTTGGCCGTATCTTTCACCGTTTCTGAGATATGCCCAGTTTTTCGCTGAAGACGCACATTTTTCCTATATCCCCGCCCATTCAACCCCGAATTTGAAAATGTTCCCCTTGCATTAGATCGCTGAACTTTTGCACGCATAGTTTTATGACACATAGGGCTAAAAAACTTTTTCCCTATCACCTACCGTTTAGTCACAATACATCCGTGACAGACTACAGACGAACGAACGAACAGTCAGACGAACGACAACCATGCCCATAGCTCGACCGTTACTTAAGTACGGTCGGCTAAAAACCGACAAATGATTGCGACTTGACTAGTGTGACGTGATCATAAAGTGTTTAAAGAGTGACAATTAAAGTGAATTAAACGTGATAATATTTCGGACGATTGCCAGATGATGGGACTCTCACTAACACAAGCAACACACGAGGCGAAGGACAGAAGACGATGAAGGAAATACACGAAGCTGTCCGAGCGGTGTGCAGACGATTGGTATCAGTGTCTGACAAAAGGCGGGATACCAAGGCTGGTTATACGTGATTGCCCGGTGTCTATGCGACGTTTACACGAAAACTTCATACATAGTTTTATACAATATTACGAATATAGCCTAATAAATCGACGGCGTTTTTTGCAACCACTGTAAGTTCACTTGTGACAAAATTGAAATTTTTACATCGTTACATTCAGCTAACAGCAACATCGCCTGCCGCCTTTCCCCGTTTCCGTGATACCAATCGTCGAATACTCGCTTCAAAGGCGTGATACCAACCGTCATACAATCGTCCGAACGGGCTTAACTGCATCGCCATGACACCGGGAGAGGAAGAAACGTGAAATCCGGCGATGTCCCCTAAATTTATGTATAAACACCAAGCATTCCGTTGTGATTAAGAAAGGTCATTCTTTCACACCCTGCATTCGCTACACGGCTTCTTTATTTCATGAGATGTGATGAAATGGTTTTTGTCAATCTCAAAAAATGTGTCCATTACGCTTTAAACGCAGCTTTCGGGCAGTTTTAAATATCAGCTTTCGGCTACTTTCATGAAAACAATTAACTGTTATTGCTATACTCACGTGCTGAAGCTGGTTCAGACTTTTGACGAAGTCGATTCCGCTGCAGCTGTGTTGGTGAGCGTGATTCGTCGACAGACAACGATCTGAAACATACACACAAAGAGAGAAACAATTAATTAGGCTTACTACGCGAGCAACGGATGGCCGCATAGTGCGCTGCGGTATCATTAGCTCATGCCAATCAGCTGCCACTTCCGATAATTTAAAGCGTTTCTGGTTGCGTCTCCAGCAAGTAGCGCTACTCGTATAGCAAGTTACCGGACCTTCATTTTTTACTTTTACCTTTTATTCTCAAACTATCGCTTGTATAATACACGCCATACAGGCTATAGTGAAAAAGTATGAACAAAGTCCAACAATTTCGACATATTTCCAAAAACAGCTCACGTAAAAATACAGCAATACAGGGTGGGCCAAAAAACCGGACCTGTTTCAGCTAGCGTTGATAACTCAGCGACGGTTAGTGGTAGAAAAACGTGTGATACGTCAAAAGTTTCAGAATGCTGTAAAGAATAAATGACAAATTTGCATAGGGAAGCATTTAAATGTTTTTGCCTAATTTGCATAAATATTCGTCACCCCCGAAATTCTGCCAAATTTGATTGTAACACATGGATTTAACATGGACATTTGAACTTTTATAACTTAGCGATGTTTATTGATGGAAAGGCGCGTAATGTGCCAAAAGTTTCAAAATTGTGTACAGAAGAAGTGTACAACTTGCATGTTTCAGTATTTAAATATTCTTTGCCTGATTTACACAAATCTGTCTCACCCCTAAAATTATGCTAAATTGGCAGTAACGCATAAATTTAAGTTGATTTTCATTCAGCATACAGTGAAATATCAACAATCATTAACACATACGTTGAGTTTAGATGAAATTCGACATAGGCAGTTGTCCAGCTTTTGCATTCATAAAATCATAACCGTCATCAGTCCTTTTAGGCAGCTGATCGATCGCTGGAGTCAGTGTGTGCAGGATCAGCTGAGCCCAGCATTCGATTAGCACACGTTTTAGCTGGTCAGTTACTGAAATTTTGTGACCATGCTATCTGTTGCAATGCTCCCACACTGAATAATTCACAGAATTTAAATCTGGATTTTTGGCAGTGAGTTTTTGAGTTCAATGAACTCGAGCACATGGAGTGCAGGCAAATGCCTAGTTTCAGGGGTAATGAAGATTTAGGCAAATTAGGCAAAGAATATTTAAACGATTTGCTATGCAAATTTGGCCCTTTTTGTCTACAACATTCTAAAACTTTTGACATATCACACTCCTTTCTACGGGTAACCATCGCTGAGTTATCAACGCTCAAACAGGTCCGGTTTTTTGGCCCACCCTGTGTATCGTGCAATTTCCGATAAGAATGTGCAAGTCTACGTCTTGCGTCTGACTTCAGACCCGTGCGTTTATTTTTGTGCGAAATTGTGCAATGTTTACGTTCAATTCTGGTGCGTTTCTGTACATCAATGCAAACGAGCGTTTCCTTGCTGATTGGCCGGTCTTTCACGCGCATAGCGTGTATGCAAGACAACGGGTGATCAGTTTGCGCGACGCGTTGACGACCTGCTCTAACAAGACCACGCCAACAGCTGCTGCAACCGCGCGCCGCGCAACTGGAGAGAAAAGTAATTACCCAGCCAGCGACGACAACCATCCATCACCACGGGTCGAGCACCCCGCTTACGTCCTGTCCGCACTTATGGTCACTTATGACATGACCGACGACCTGGCCGAGAGCCTCCTTCCGTTAGAACGTAAAGCCTGGAAGCTGCGAGAGGCTGCAGTCGTAGCTGACGGTTGTGACAGTTATCTGTCGCGGGCCGGACGGACAGACGGACCTAGCCGGCGTCTCAGTGCAATACCACCCACTGTCGTAACTCTTCCGCCCGCCCGGGTAGCAGGTGTGACCGCGTGTCGTCGCCTTACCGTGTAACGCTATGACAGCTAACGTGCGTCCTGAAACCCGCACGACGTTGCCGTAGATTTTCTTCCTCGTTGTTTATTTGGACACGAAAAAGTTCGTAAAATTTTTCTTTAAATAAAATTGTTTGTTGAAAGTGTAACTAAAAGTTTCATGCATGTTTCATTAAGCTAAACATTTTGTGCCTAAACATTCGCTTTTTAATGTTTTAAGCATACATGTAGGCCAATATTTAACCTATCATATAATGTTCAATAATGTCAAACTGTTATTAAAACTTCCCATATTAGCCTTCTACAAAATTTTAAAAATTTCATGAAATTTGAGAAAGCTACGAACAGAAAGTTATCACTGCACATCTCCAGTAATATCATGCATAGAAAAAAATTATGTTAAACTGCTACGCATACAGTAGACCTAGACCTACACACAGTCTTCTCAGCAACTATATGTCGTATACATACGCTGTCCTAGTTTACGAATGAGATGATGCTAGTTTATCGTATCGCCGAGACTGACAGAAACTCGCTAGCGACCATCAGGATGATGACAGACGCACACAGCGACCTGATGACAGGACCCAGAAAATGTAACATCCTGAGCTCATGTATAACAAGCAGACTGTGATGTTCTGGGTGACAGTGGGCCGAAACGTGCAAAAAGTATTGCATGTTTTATCTTTTGAGTGACCACTTCCGATCTTTAAGCCGAGTGCGTTCTCGCAAATTTTTGGTACAAATTTTGCAAATGTTTTAGGTCGCAAAATACAGCAATTTAAAAAAATGTTTTAACGCGGTTACGTGCAAAATATTTTGCTGGACAAGCTGCATTAGCCAACAGACGGTCGAGGCCGTCAAATATTTTTGTGTTTAATTCTCTGTAACCATTTCCTATCTTCATTCCATGCGGAACGCTGCTAATATGTCTTAAAACCGTTTTACAAATGTTTCGGACGCTGTTGCGTGTAAAATAAAGCACATAAACGTTTGCTAAACTTTTTTAAAAAAGTTTTTTTGCAGGAAAAAACCATGCACGGACCGAAGTTTATTATGTACAATTTCGCAGATATGAAATATATGCGCTTGAAAGTTAGTCTGTGGTCCGCACAACGTCACACTCGACAAAAGACAGAACTGCCCCCTCCCCGAAGAATCACACACAGTCGACATACGGACGAGAGGGTCTGGCGGGCTGGACTCTTCGAGGAATGAGGAGGAACGACGTACGACGTAGACCAAGATGTCGTTACATTATTCAAACGGTCGTCTGCGGCGCGTTAAATAGCTCTCTGAGGACACGCCAAGACGAGCGCCCGGCCGTGCAACACGCCTTGGTCGTTCATATATATAACCTGCAACCTGTCGCTCCGCCGTCGCCGCTAGATTCATTCATAGAAGCCACTCAACGAACTAGCCACGTGCCAAGTCACCCAGTCACCCACACGGCCAGCTTCAAAGCACGCTCGCAACGGAGGTTTATGAAACCACCGAGAAACGACGCTAAATTCCAACTAGTACGTATTGAGAGTGACTGCAGCAGAGAGAACGTTACCACATCGAAACGTAACGTAACGACAGTTTTTGCACGATGACCGCTGCAGCTACGGGGCCGTAAGATGGCGTAAGTCAATTTCATCATATGTTGGCAGAGAAAGCGTCAGGAAGACGCCATTAGACACTACAGAAGAAAAGCTAAACAGTAAAGATATGTTTTGACTGTGAGTGGCGGCTGTCTGGAATCCGAAGAGTTTTAGAGCTACGCTCAGTGCGCCGCTTGTCCTTGCAAAATAAAATGCGGACGCTTTGTTGCTGCAGCGTTTGCGTTCAGCAAATGCGTCGTAATCGCGATGAACGTAATGTATCGCTTGCTTATAGTGAAGATGAAAGCTGAGTATAAATCCAGTCATATATCTCCGGTAAAAAGTCAGCAATGAAAAGCGATAAAATGTTATCTAAAATTTTCTAAGCAATGCAGCCAGTATGTTATTAATAAAACATTTACATTGCACTGTTTTTTAGTTAGGCCTACAACTTTTGTAAAAACTCAAGTTAGGTATCGGAACTGTTACACTGATTTAGTTCAATACTTATGTGCACTAGAACACACCAGTACGTCTTCTAGATTGTAATCCATGCAAGGCACTGTTCTATACTGTCTGTCGTAATAACTGTATAAGATCAAAATTCGACAAACTAAAACGGCAGTCAAACTACAATCAATCATCGTGGTCGGTGTTTGTTGGCGTGCTGATTGCAGCATAACTACAGTAATAGTTTCTGTCAGCCAATGAACGCAATTATTGCTCCAGCGTGCAATATTCTACCGTGCACAACGCTGCTGCTGCTGCGGCTGCTACGGTATCCAGTCGCCAAGTACAGTGGCGTCTACCACCTTCGAGACCTTGGAGAAAGTTTACTATATTTTCCTACCTCCCTCGTGTCTTCGCCTTGCCCTCCCCTTTCTTTCTCTTTTCAGTGTTTTTGGCGGCTCTTCCCGTAAATCCAACAGGGACTTAGAAAGCTTTGAAAGTTCCTCCGGTCACGTCCGGTGGGGTCCTGGGCAAAGCGTTAGCCGCAGTCGATTTTAGGACATTCTGAGCGTCAAAAAGCACACTGCGAAAAACTATAGAAAAAGCTAAATTATGTAAAAAAAACATATTCGAGAAATATGATATCTAAAACAGACTGAAGTGCATAGACCTGTTACGATGAATACAGAAGTGTAAGTAGTTTAGTAGCAGTTGCGGTGAGGGATTTGTTTACTATAAATCCAAAATTATACCATCTATCTCCCTTAGCGGCTGAAAGATTTTCCCCCTTTTTTACGACGGAGCTTTTGCTCGGAGGTTGATATGGTGCAGCGCAGGGCAAACACTGCACACGTCGTTGCCTGCAGGACGCTGTTCAATCATCCGCGCGTGTGCTTTATCACGCCTTGCAGTCCGACGTCGCACGCGTCGCTTTTAATTAGCATCGTCACTCAAACGACCGGACATGCACGTCGGCAAATAGCAGCAGACAGCAGACGAACTGCCCAACGGCATGCAGGACCAGACCAAATTGACCCAAGCCTTACTCAGAACTGGAAATTTTTGAATACTTAAGTTCGCCCGAAAGGTGCACAATAATTGACATGGGCGTTGTCATGCGATAACAGTTCGTTCCATAAGCTGCGAAATTTTTGATTTTGAAAAAAAGCAATGACAGAAAAAAATCATGCAGCTGCACGGTGAAAAGTCAGCAAAACGTGTCGGACCGGGAAGAAAGAGAGCGAAGACAAACGCAAATTTAGGGATGTCCACTAGAACTATGTCGCCGATATTGTAGCTCCAAAAAGAAACTCCTAAACTATGTAATCCAATTTATACGGTCACGATTATCACCGTTATGGGATGTTAACACGATCCAGCAAACGTCCAGCAAACTTCCAGCAAATGTATTCAAAATACACGTGCTAATGCTGGACGTTTGCTGGATCGTGCAAACACCCTATTACACTCAAACGGACAGACAGATGGGCAGACAACTTACAGTGGCAAATGGCAATACCGCGCTTCGCACTATACATCCATGCATCGCGCGGTGAAAAACACGACATTTCAATGGGATTGATTGTTAGCACTCACTCTTCCGGCGGTTATAGATTCTGACTGTCAAGCGCAGGTTGATGTGCATTGATTCTGTCATTTTTCGTTTTCGCGCGTTAAAAAAACTCGATCCGTCACGACCATATGTACATAGGCCCATATCGAAAAACGACCGAACACAAGCTCGTTATATAATCAGGCTTTATTTTAACACGATGTAGGCCTACAAACTACAGTTTGGCTGTAGTCAAATGCAAAACACATAACATTTACTAAATGTTTCAAAGCGTTTTATAGAACTATCACTGTCCTACAGTCGGCCGAATTCATTTTATTTCACGAAACAGACTGCGCATCCGATAACCGTCAACGGGCAAAACGTAAGTTGAAAATTGACATATTTTAACTTCAGTGCCGGTATCACACACCCAGAACTTGTCACAGATCTTTTACAAAATATCTGAGAAAACAAAAAGCGAAACCACGGCTTGCGCAAAGTTGTTGACTTTCTCTGTTTTTTTGGCGATTCACAAACGTTCGGCTCTTTCAATTCTGGTACGATAACAGCATCGTACATGTATACAATGTCCGGACTATTATACCTGCTAAAGATAAACTTGTGTTCTGGCCTCCAGGTCTGTCCTTTTGTGCCCAAAGTAACTAAAAAAATTTTAATCGGCTTTGATGACAATCATGTTTGTAAGGGACAGGCAAAAAGATTTTAGATTTTACTTTGGCTTAGTACTCCGGATTGTTTTATAGATTCTGCATCGTTCATAATTTCACACGGCTAGAAGACACAAATGATTTTGTGTTCGCCCTGCATACAAAGTGAGCACTATTGTCGGCGAAAGTTTCAGTGCTATAATCGCTTTTATTTATTATCACTATCATCATCATTAAATTTTTGAGCGCACAGTATTACCATCAGCGTGTAGCTGTCCGTTCATCGCAAAGTCTCAAGTCAAGCCGTGGTTATAGTGACCGATCCGACTCAGCTCAACTCAAAGTTAGCCAGTTGAGCCGAGTCAAGCCGGATGATGCGTTGGGTCAGTCGCTGCAGAGAACGAACGCTCGAGCGAGAGAGCGCAGTTGCTGCAGCAGCTAGGGTCAAGCAAAGATAACGTCACGTCGACATCTGCCGGCAATAAACACGCCACAAGCATACAGTCATGGCGCTGCTATCTCTGAAAACACACCCATGGACTGACTATACAGACACGGCAGCCATACAACCGTCAACAGTACACGGATCGATCCCCGATGCTATCGGCCATACTGCTGGCTGCGCTACTTCTGTAAACGAGAATACGTGCGAGAACGATAAATCGCATCATTCGTTAACGAAAACGAAAAAGAAAGCCGAAATCGAAAGCTCGATTCAGAGCGAACAGAAATCGGAACGACAACAATGATTATAATGTCAGTTGCTTAAAACTGCTAAAAAGCTGTGTGAAAATTTGTCCAGTTTCAGTTATAATTCTGATTGAGATGCACTGACAAACTAAAGAACTTGATATAATCAAAGAAGATTACGTGCAGAAAGTTGAAAAGCGAGAATTATGGGTAAAACAAAGGCATTGATCAGAGTATTGCCAAAACTAAAGTACTGGTCGTGCGCAGAAACACACACGTCCGAGTCGGAAAAACTGCAATGTTTGATGTCGGAGCAAGACTGCTTGTTGCAGCGATGAGTGATATACCTGCGCAGAAGCCGCTATAAGCCGTCTCTCGGCCCAGCCCCGAGGCGTCAAAACTATAGAAAGATGCTTGACCTGAAAGCGCCGGAAGTGTGAACGCAACAGACCAGCATATGTTACGTATGCCGCAGCAGCAGCAGCAGCAGAAGCAGCAGCAATCAATTAGCTTGCGCCGGTGAGAGATGATGCTGCCTTGCCTGCCGTGGCTCATGAGTAGAGATGGACAGTTTGAAGGTCAAGAGTGTAGGCTATTACAAACGGCTCGTTTGTGAATTCACAGTTATTCGCCAACCACACAAACTTCAGTGTTGAACTGCACTATTAGCACATTGTCGCAAAAAATGTCGTCGATCATTAACATCATCGTCGTCATCATCACGGGCGTGCTTCTGACCGGAGCGTAGCCGTTTTTATGAAATACTGGGCGTATCTGGATCCACGATGAGTCCATTCCAAAGTTGAGTGTCTGCCAGCCAGCTTCCAGGATACGTAAGCCACGTGTGACTTCAAAAAAAGATTGTTCTAATATGCAGAAAGAAGCGATCAGAGATCTCAAACCTCCGCCGAGAATCGTGGTGCCGCCTGGCAAATGTGGGCTGCAATTTCCTAACACAAAGAATTTCGCATCACAGAAAAATCCGGATCGCCACCAAAATCTAACCACATTTTCTTTGGACCACGCTCATCCCTCGACAAAATTTCGTCAAAATTCGTTCGTAACTGTTTGAGAGATCCAGTTGACCGAAACCGACTGCGCCAAAACGCAATCTCCTTCACTTTTCTGCGGCGGCACATGCAACACTGATGTGAATCGTGCATATATAGGCGCCATAAACTTCTGTTCTAGCATACATGCGTCGAAAGTGAAGTAGGCCTAAATTATATTCTGGCCGCTTTCAGCGCCATCCTCCCCGCGGGTCGTGACGTATTACAGTCTGCTGGCATGCAGGCGGATGTTGCAGCAGCTGTGTGATTAGACAGATGATGACGCCGTCGCCGCTGCTGCTGCTGGGCTTTTTAGCATGTAGCGAGACCAGTAATTAGCCCAGTCCCTTGGCCTGGTCATCAAACTTCACAGAATGCAACGGCGTGTTGGACTCAAAGACAACTGCGCGTCCACACGCATGCAGCAGCACTACAACGCAGCATAAAACACACACAGTTGAAGCGACATTCAAATCCTCCATGGCTTTAAAAGTAATTTTGACGTATATTCATGTTGATCGAAATAATCCACCTGCCATTGTCTCGTCAGTTCAGTTCGCTTACGGCAATGAATTCAGCGTTTTCGTTTGCCATGAATTTACGACAGAAGCCAAAATGTGCACAGTGCAAACGACAGAGAAGTTTGATGTTCATGCAAACGCAAGTCACTGCTGAAGGCGTTTGGCGCAGGATCGAAATGCTTATAGAGCTAGTAGCTAGGGGAGTTTGTCGTTCTGGGGGACTTGTCATCGTATTGCAATGACGCTGTATATTTGTATGCGGCATGCAATCACGTTGTAATAAGTAAATCGATCGTCGCCCTCTTCACGTCGTGCTAATTACTCACGGAGTGTCAGCCGGTGCAGACAACTTACTATTACTCCAATTAATAATGTGTACTATTTGAGGTCCCTTTTACAAAAGTTGCCTTCGTTTATTGGAAAGCGTGCTAAACGCACACTGGGCATAAAATTGTAAAAGCAGTGTACAATTATATCATAAAACTGAAGCCACTGCCGAGTGCCGCCACGTGGAAAAGTTTTGCGGAGATCGGCCGAGGGAGCTCGGAGATTTCGCGCTGAAAATAAGAAACATCAGGCTTAAAATATAAAGGCCGTGCCGGCGGAGACATTGCTCATCGGGCAGCCTCAAAAATACGTCGGACGTGCAGCGTCAGCGCTACTGTCGCCATCTGGCCGTCTAGTTCGTTCAATCGTCTTTACCGTACGTGTGACGCGTTTATCTTGCGCTGTTTGCTCAGCGACGCCCGCCAACGTGCACTCTGTTTGCCGACGCCACTGCGTCTATCAAAATGTTGACCGAGCGAGCGACGGCAGTCCTCTATCTGCACTGCAGGCGAGTCCAGGCCCCGCCGCACTTACCAGGACAGCCGTATACCGGAGTCCCGGCCGCCGGCGCCTCATCTGGTTTCACAACGACGATGACGTCGAAATTCTCCGGTTCTGAAATGAGTCCAAGACTTTAAGTGCCTTGAAAGACTGACGGCGCAGACGTTTGATCTGAAGACGACGACAGGGAAAATGCGCAGAATGAACAACTTGTCCAGAGTCGTTTTATACATGAAATGACTCGGAACTTGCGACCTCTCGAGTACGACGCTCTAAACACACTTCTCCATCACGACTGTATAATCTGGCAGATAATGTGGCCGATCCAGTGACTTGGTTCATCGACAGAATAACTAATGGTTGCCGTGCAGTGAACGTGCACTGAGAGCGTTCGTTCACGCAACAATGAGTTCTATAGCGCGGCGTCTTCATCGACGTTGCAGCAGCTGCAGTCGCATGCGCCAAATCGACTTGAGGGCCCAAGTACAGCGTCTGGCGCCATGTAGAAACCAATAATCTGCTGTACGTAGGCCTATCGACTCCAGGAAATCGTTCGTTTATCATAGTCTAGGCCTGCACGGCGTCACTCACGTCCTTATCTGCTATCGGCGTGCACGCGTTGACTCGCAGAAACGGAAAATTCTCCTCCCTCCTTCGACATAATCTCGTAGACGCAAACGCAGACGCGCCTCGGCCTGCCTCTTAAATACGTCACCACATCCAGCAATCTCCTTGAATATAATCCCCAAACATAATCCCTTTATCTGGTTCGGGGATTTTTCCGGGAGGTGCATAAAGTTAAGTAAAGATACATGCCTGATTACACGAATAAGACTCGAGCATCTTAATTATGTACTTGAACACAAAGAAAAGATAACACGTGGTCGACAAAATACAGCCGATGTTGCGGATTAAGTGTATTTTGTCAAGTTATCAATAAAATAACGGTGTTGCCTATCTTACTAATGTTTTGTTCCCACCATTTAGTGGACAACATTGCAATAACAATTTCATTATTTTTTGGTTAAAAAACACGTTGCCCTACTAGAGGCTGGACATTATGGCATTAGTAAACACGAGAGGTGGTACAACGTATATTTGTCACTGTATTGCTAGGGCCTATGTGCCAATGTCTGGTATAGTAATACAGTGTCCACGTGCGTCATTGCTGCTCACGCCGCCGTTCATTAAGTGGCGAGAGTGAACTAAAAGGTTAACGAGACTGTTCTTTGAGCTCAGATTGAACACAGCTGACGACTGTTCTGTTGCACACATTACGCGATCGCTTTCACGAGTTCTGACGACAATCGTTGCATATTGACTGCAGCAGTAGCCTACGAGCATTAACAGTAGCAGCACACACGCACACGCAGAAACCACATCAGTGATCAGTGATATAGGGCATGATTGCGAGCAACGCATAACCGTCGCTCAGCGTGTGACAAGTTTTGACGTACCGCCCGGCACCAACTACGGTACCAACCAATGCGCTGACATTATACAGCCAACCGTTCAGTCAACTATCGACAGGCCTACTGTGTCACTGTGGTCTAGAACTGCGCATAGCAGAAACGGAAATAATATCGCAGAGTTACAGCGCAAACTTTAGCTTCCGTGAAAGATCAGCTTCATGGGCGGATTTACACCACATCAGAAACAATCATGGATCTCAAACTTTGGGAATTAAACCGAAATCGGATATATTGTTTCAGTGTCCTTGCAAATAAAATTGTTCAACAAAAAAAAACCTTCAGCCGAAAAACTTGAAACGTAATTTTCGTGATCATCCTTAGAAGCCTTCGTGTTCTCGTTGCTGCCCATCTGCTGTAGTTCATATGTCCAAGTGAGGCCTAACCACTTGAATGCGCCGTTCATAACTCAACTCAAGCGTGTAGTGGGTCATTTGTGACATACCCAATAAATTTTAAAGTTTTATATCTGTTGCACTACAGTTTTTTCATAGTATTTTTATTGCTGTATAGTGATTAGATATACTATGACGTCTCTGTGCTACAAATGAGGGGTAGCTTACCCTAGTAGGCCTATGGCAGTTTTCACAATGGTATGACAAAATTGGCACTACAGTGATGTATATTTTATTGCTCCATTTGGCTTTTTGTGGACGAGAAATTGTTTCAGAGCATCAGTAAATGGAACAAAACAAACAATCAGTCATATTTCTATTAACAACAACGTTACTGTTCTAGCACAGTGCATGGGTGTATTGATGGATTCGTTTGTTCAGTTACCACATCGATTAGGCTTATAGCATATTCAGTGCTACATTATATCAACTCGTTTTTGCTCTGGCTTATAGCTGCCTCAGTCAGTATCGACTCCACCTGTCAGTTCGGTAGAGTTTCATGAAATTAACTGTAAGTAAACTGACAGGGAGCAACAGCAGCAGCAGCAACAACAAACATTACAGTCTACAGGTATGACACCTGTCAACGTGCACAAACATGAAATAACCAATGATCGAGTTTGCGCATTTTCTGTCACTGGACTTTTGCAACTGTAATGGTAAGCCTATCGACTCCATAATAGTACGATGACCGTCATAATTGTGCTTGAGATTTTCATTCTATCGTTAAATTTTCAATTTTTGGTAGAATTCAGCACTTGGAAGCTAAAAGATGTTTAACATTTATATAAGTTGTTTGTATTTTTCTGTTAGAATATGTTTTTTCATGGTTTTTCTTGCCAACTTTTTAGTTTTTAGTAAGCATTAATTAATCGATGTAAAATGACGGTGATTTAAAGTAATTACATAAGCCAAAAATCATATTACAATGTTTACAGACACATGTTGTCAAGTGCATCAAACAAACTGGATGTAAAAGATAAAGAAATATCGAAAAATCGATAACGCTTCTGCAATTTGCAGTTTGCCAAAGTGCACACCGTTGTTGCAATAAGTCGTGTCTAATACAGGTCAGCACAATAGCACACAATTGCACGGTCCGTCTGATTCAACGTTATCGTGCTGGTTGCTTTCAGCAATGCATGCCACGACAAACAATAATTTATTAGCCAACAGCTCGATGAATGGCCGCTCCAGATGTTGCTGTCATGGAAACGGTGACGCAGACAACAAGATGCGCTGTCAGCGGCTGAAGCATAGTAGACCTATAGGTGACAGGTGACGATCTGACGTTGCTCTTCCTTCCTTCCAATTGCCTGTATGATATATGCTCGTACTTGTCTATGAAGCAAGGCCTGTGGTTGGATACCTTTGTACTTAGCTCAAAGATCGCACAATGCCTACAGGGAAGTAAAAGATCATTCGTTCTATAGTATTTTGGCCACCAAATTCAAAAATCCGTAACTCAGTCAGTAACGTGACTTGGCCGTTGCAGCCTGCAGACTTCCGCGAACTGACTGTTTGGCTTAAAGCGCCCTCTTAAAGCAGCACCGTTTTAAGTTTATTTCCTAAATGCCCAGTCAATGGCATTAAATACCGCTAAATCTGTGTTGCGGTCCAACATATCCGGGAAACGTTAAACGAGTTCCCGCAGGGTGAAAAAAACAATGCCGGCATCTGGCGTATAGCGTCTAGAAGATTAGGCTGACGACCGGCGGCGACGAACACACGTCACGGCTTCATAAGACAGTCTGAGTGACGACCGCCGAGCTGAGACAAGGATTCGCGGAAACTCACACAAGGACGTCAGCGAGTGACGAACGACCGATTGCTTGAGGCAAGACGAGACCGCACGAGGCGTGATGGGAAAGTCCACGCAAGCGGAGTCGTTGATAACACTCCTCCACATTTAGCATGCATATCCGAGTAACACAGAGAGTGTAAAGATGGGTGTACAGTGTAGAAAAAAGTTAGAAAAGACGACACTCGGAGTCGGTGTAGAACTCCTTCACAGACTCGAGGCAGGCGTGTTCTTACGAATCCCAGTACTGCGTCAAAGAAGCTGAAAAGAGAAGTGGAGAGCCGGGTCGGATGGCGTCATCGTCAGTTGAAACTGTCTAAAGCAGAACACGCAAGAAAACTATGTCAGTCCACACTTCGCGTTTGTCAGCGTCCGGCTGCAGTACAGCTGCTTTCCTGGAAGTCGAATTAGCAAGCAACGCAGCAGCTGGAATTATTATTCACGTTATATACAAACATTTTTTGCAAGTTTCTCCCTCACAAAATTTCACAAGGTATTATTTGTTTATTTCTATTACGAAATCTAGAGCATCGACGACAGAAAATGGTAGCGACCTGTAGTTGTACTCCGCTGTGCGTTCCAGGGGTCAATATATCGTCGATTGTCTGTACAACTGGAATGTTGGGTGGTTGGATTGGGAAGCGAACAGATGTCGTGATCAATGGGAATGCCTACAGCACCGTTGAACAGTGAATAGGAATTAGCCGAATCCCCGATTAAACGACATAAAAGACGTTAATCCTTTGACGACTATCGTACTACAGCGCTAAGTTACATTTCAGGGGAGCAGCCACTAACATGCCACAATAAAATAACAGTATACATCAATGAACGTCACTGATAACACAATACAACAATGAAACTATTAGAAAAAATAAACTTTGCAATAACTAGCCAAGAATGTGGAAGTAATAGATCGTTTGAAACTATTTAAATTAGAAAAGTCAGTATTGTCAGCTGGCAAGTTATTCCATATTCTTCCTGCACGGTAAGTGAAAAAGTTATGT
>Ga0056128_1002619_pt1 | contig 21487 bp, 14 predicted proteins | sample WorMetLIZISLAND2_FD_71113 | JGI IMG/M metagenome (GOLD analysis project Ga0056128, IMG submission 71113) | Marine gutless worms symbiont microbial communities from Max Planck institute for Marine Microbiology, Germany - Olavius geniculatus... ... | reverse complement strand
CTCAAATATGGGTCAGCAACTATGAAGCAAAATTTACTGACAACTATATCAGCTTAGAGTCATAATGCACGAATTATTTTGAATAATTAGAGAAACCCTATATATTTAGAAACGTGCCCTTTTTAATTTTCCTGTATCTGGTGTTTTATGGACTTCCCTATGCGGACATTCATCTGGCAGCGCTGCCGACGGCCATAATTGCTTTGGTCATCAATCACGGGGCCTATATGAGTGAAATTATTCGAGGCGGATTGAGTTCGATCAAAAAAGAACAAAAGGAGGCCGCAATTTCACTGGGGTTGACCTATTCTCAACGCATGAGAAAAGTCATCCTGCCCCAGGTTCTCATGCAGATTGCCGGCTCTACCGCGGGACAGACGAGTCTCTTGATTAAAGACACGTCGATCGTTTCGGTGATCGGATTGAGCGAGTTAACCCGTCTCGGGAGGGAGATTGTCGTCAGAACCTACACGCCGTTTAGCATCTTCCTTTTTGTCGCCATTTTTTACTTTATCCTCTGTTATAGTATGCAAAAACTGTCTGACTGGAGTGAAAAGAAAGTAAGAAGATATACCATGGGCACTGCCTAACGGTTGGAACGGCCTTATACTCCAAATTTAGATCTAATCGCCTAAAATGAAATATCCATCAGAGGGATAGGGTTGGAAAATCTACAGCGGAATGAAACCATGAACAGCGCATCCAACAACACAAAGCTTATGATCGCCGGGCCCATGCCGTTGCATCCGGAAGTATTGGCATCTCTGAGTACACCCATGATCAGCCACCGCAGCCGGGAGTTCAGCAGCATATTTTCCGAAACGATCGCGTCGGCCAAACACATCTTCAAAACCACCCATGATGTCGTAATTTTACCGTGTTCGGGAACCGGCGGGTTGGAGGCCGTTGTTTCGAATTTCATGTCCCCGGGCGACAGCGTTGCCGTCGCCATAAATGGATTTTTCGGAGATCGGTTTGCCGATATCATGAGGGCCTATGGGATAGAACCTATTCTGGTAAAGGTCGATTGGGGCAGGCCGGTGCTTGCAAAGGATGTGGTTGAAACAATACAGCGGCATCCCGATGTGAAAGCGGTTTTTGTCGTCCATAACGAGACGTCGACAGGGGTTATTTCAGAGATAGCGGACATATCGAGAGCGGTAAAAGCCATCAATCCAAATATTTTAGTGGTCGTGGATGCCGTGAGTTCGCTGGGAGGCGCGGATATTCGAACCGACAAGTGGAATTTGGATGTCGTCGTCTCCTCCACCCAAAAGGCGCTTATGGCGCCACCGGGTCTTTGCATAATTTCTATCAGCGACGCGGCCTGGCAAAGCATGGAATTTACTTCGTCTCCGCGCTACTATCTCGATCTGCGCCGAATCAGGAAAGAAGGACAACAAGGAATGACGCTGGTGACACCACCGGTTCCGATCGTGTTTGGATTGAAAAAAGCGCTGCAGCTGCTCCTTCAGGAAGGTTTACAAAATGTTTTTAAAAGAAACTTGGAGATGAGGGACAAGGTGATAAGCGCCATCAAACCGCTGGGTATCAAATTGGTCGCCAAGGAGAAGTATGCCTCCCCGACGATGAGCGCGTTGCGCCTGCCGCCGGGTATTTCATCACAAGAATTCAGAGACCATGTAGAAGCCCGCTACTCCCTGCTGCTGGCTCCCGGATTGGGTCCGCTGGCACACGATTGTTTTCGCATCGGTCACATGGGTTATGTTGCGCCAAGTGATATAAGTGCCACAATGTCGGTGTTAAAAAGGGCACTTGGGCATTTTAATTGATTTTCCAATATTGCAAACCGTACCCCCCGGCGAATTTACCCCCGGGCGGCTCGATACTTTGCATAACGGACTTGATTTTAATACGATTCTACTACCTGAGGGGTCGGGGAGTTTCTCCGCCATTGTCTAAACTATCATCTAATCGCCCGGCGCCATCTGACGCGGTGTCCGGCCGGGGTATGCGCTCGCCCCAGCCGTAACCAATTCGTACCGGACTGCGTACACGCCCCCTATCCCCTGCGCCGGATCCGGAAAGGCAGAGACGATTATCACTGCCGTGCAGACTGTCTACTGGGGCTGGCACGGATCCAATCGACGCGGGACAGCTGCCGTACCCAAGTTGCGCGGTCATATGGTTACGGCTGGGGCGAGCGCATACCCCGGCCGGACATTGCAGGGATTGAAGAACTCCCCGGCCCCTCAACTACCTCGTAATTTTTTTCTCGCTATTTCCAGTCTCCGCTAATATAATAAATCAAGGTCCCACAACGCGCAGCCGAATACTGGATTATCAGGCGACTGCCTGAGCTTCGGTGCATAATTCAGGAAACACAGTGCGGCTGGTCAAGAAACAGATCCACCGCGGAGGTATCCTTGCAAAAGAAGTTTGAAGGGTCGCTGTTCGAGCACCATTCCAATCAAACCCCCATCATGTTCACCTGCGGCCAGCACCAGCCCTACTGCTACTATGGTGCGCGCATGGTCTACAACCGCGTCGACGGCCTCTGTATCGAGTCCAGATATCCGCTGGAGCCGGGGGCCGTCCTCTACTTCAACCGTGCCAACCTGACGCCGACGGCTGACAGCCCGAATGCCTACGAAACCCACTGTGCCGTGGTCAGGTCGTGCCGGGCGATACCCGGTCAAAAAGATATTCACTACCGTATCGGTGTCGAGTTGGTCGACCCGGATGACTGTCGAGAACAGACCGACAAGGGGAGCATTCCAAATGCAGGCAACGGGGGAGCTTCCGCCGCCCTCGCCCCGGCAGATGGTGTTGACGACACCAACCGCCACGACCGGGAATCGATAAGCGCGGATGTGCACCTGAAGACGGCCATCGAGACAGCGCAATCGCGGGCCCGGGCGTTGGCCGTGTTAAACCGCTTCGCCACAAAGGTTGGATCGACCCTCGATCTCGATGAAATTCTGCAATCCGTGTGCAGGGAAATGACCCAGGTCTTCGGTTCACGCAACACCGGTATCGGTCTGCTAGACAAAAACAGGACCAAGATAACGCTGGTGGCATTTTATACCCAAGATCCTTATGAGAGCGACGCAACCAAAATGGAGATGTGCCTGGAAGGCAATGCCGCCACCCTGCGTGTGATTGAAACCGGTCAGACCATGGTGGTGCCTGACGTTCAACACAATCCGCTGACGACCTCGATCCACGACATCGCCCGTCAGAGAAGAACCGAGTGCCTCATGATAGTGCCCCTGCTGGCGCGGGGTGAGGTCATCGGTACCATCGGCATGCCCACGGCCGACAAAAACCGTATATTTACTACCGAAGAGGTTGCACTGGCCCAGACAATCGCAGGCCAAATTGCCGGCGCCCTCGAAAATGCCCGTCTGTATGCCCAAACTGAAAAAGCCCGTAAAATAGCCGAGCGCGATCTGGAGATTGGTCAAAAAATCCAGACCGAATTTTTCCCCCAAAAGCTGCCGTCAATTCCCGGCTGGGAGATTGCCGCCTATTTTCAGCCGGCCCGCAAGGTTTCCGGAGATTTCTACGATCTTTTCCAAATCGGCGCCGGCGGGTGTCTCGGCCTGGTAGTCGCCGACGTATGCGACCACGGTGTGGGCTCGGCCCTGTTTATGGTGTTGTTCCGCAGTCTGGTGCGTGCCTACTCCGAACCGGTTTTTAAAAGATACGAAAAAGAAGCCAATCCAGGCGATGAACTGCTGGGCCAGGCGCTGCTGACGATCATCCAGCGGACCAACACCTATATTGCCACCACTCATGAACGTTCGAATATGTTTGCCACGATGTTTTTCGGAGTGCTGGAACCGGAGACGGGGCGGTTGACCTACATCAACTGCGGGCATGAAGCACCACTGATCATCGGTGCCGGCGGAATCGAAACCCGTTTGAAGGCCACCGGGCCGGCGGTCGGCCTTGATGAAGACCTCGAGTTTTCCGTCAATAGTGTCGTTCTTGATTTTTCACAAACGCTTTTTTTCTATACTGACGGCGCGATGGATGCCCAGAATGACGAGGGCGAGAGCTTCTCCAAAGACCGTCTGACGGCGCTGCTCGCTCAGCCGGTCCCATCGGCCCGGGCGTTGATCGGTGCCGTAAAAGCAGAATTGGAACTCCACATCGACGAGACAATGCTCTATGACGATGTGACCCTGATGGCTGTTCGGCGGACCGAAGAATTTAATCAAAACTGAAATTTCAGATAGTGCGCCACAATTACATTAATGCTGGTATGTTGCCGAGAAGCCGGCATGGGCAACATCGATGGCATACCAGCCCATTAAGTTTACCGCATTGCCAAATGAAGCGGCACCCCACGCTATAGTATTCGTTAATCCCTCAAGCGCTGTTTTAGGCCAATTTCCCGTCGCATTGTAGAAATTCATTGCTTCAGCCTGATCTTTAAAATACTTTCTATCGATCGACCGTTGGGCTTTTATGGTAAATTCTTTGTGGCGCTGGTTATGCTGGTAGAAATGGCGGTCGAATCTGATCCCCCATCCCATCAATGATACATAGAGCGATTTCGCCGCTCTTGCTATACCATCACCGATTTCTCCCCATCTTACATCGACGTCGGGCATCCCTCCGCCATGATGAAAATATCTAAACCGATACATCATCCCGTTGGGTGTCCCGACAGCCGAAGACACCGAAGCTGCTGCTGCAGAACCGCCACTCCCAGCCGTCGCTCTTCTCGTATGGGCATGCAAGGCGTTCAGCCCCACCGCAAACAACCGTTTCACAGACGTAAACACTGTAGAATCGGGAGATTCGTCACCGCAGAACGCGCTGGAGATTCCTCCTGACAGTCCACCTGCAGCAGACAGACCACCTGTGAATAGGCCAAATATCCCGCCCAGAGCGGCCCCTTCACCGCCCCCATCCATCCAACCTGCAACTGCCCCCGCAGCCATAGAACCTAAAACTGGTTGTCCTGTAACCAGTCCGACAACAACTCCCACGGCTATTGGTAGTATACGCTCGACCGCATTTTTCACAGCCTTTTTAGCCTTCTTGAACAACTTGCTGAGAAAGCCATACCCGGACGGATCGACATAAATGAGCGGATTGTTGCGCACATATGTATAACGATTTAGCGTCTGCGGGTCAAACGGCGCCTGCACGAAGGGATCCGGGGATATGAACCGGCCGATGATCGGATCATACAGCCGGGCATTGTAGTTGTACAGTCCGCTCGACGGATCGAACTCCTGGTCGGTGAACTTGTAGCTGGAGGCATCGCTGCCGGTGTGATCCCGCAGGCTGCCGAACGGGGTATAGTCGGCTTTTTCGACCGCATTGCCGTAGGCGTCGGAAATCACCGCGGTGCTGCCCAAGTGGTCCTTGTGAAAATATTTGGTGACGTTTCCGGTTATCTTGGCCACCCGCAGGTTGCCGGCAAAAATGAACTTGGTGGCAACTCCGCCTTTTACCTCGAAATGATCGCCGATATAATAGGTCGTGCTGCCGCCCGCGATTTGTTTCCCGGCCCTGCTGCCGTTGCCGTCATAGACAAAATTGGTGGTGACGGTCTTGCCGCCTTTGGTGTGCGAAATGGAGCGCGGCATGTTGTCGGCATTATAGGAAATGGTTCTTTGGGCCACCTGCTGCGGATCGGTAAAATCCGGCCCGCTGGTCATATTGCCGTTGTTGTCGTAGGCATAATTGTGTTCGGTACCCTTGAGTCGAATGCGTTTGACCGCATGCGGGCGCGGCCCGTAGTAGTCGTAGGCCATGGCAGCCGACCCGACGGTTTTGGACTTGATGTTGCCCAGGGCATCGTAGCTATAGCTGATCCGATCGTTGGAGCCGGTGTTGGTTTCGGTTTTCAGGCGGTGAAGGCGATCGTAGGTATAAGCGTAGTTGATTCCCTCGGCATTGTCCGTAATCTGCTTGATATTGCCGGCCCTGGTGTATTGATAGTCTTTATTTTGAAGATCGGACGAAGGCCCTGTCCTGCTGGATATGATTGCTTTGAGGCGGGTTGATTCCGGATCGTAGGTATGGCGGGTATACGTCCCGTTGGCATGTTTCATCAGCCCTATTTTGCCGGTGGGCTCGTAGTCGGTATTGTAAGCGTAGCGCTCGTTATCGGACCCGGTAACCGCTTCAAGCAAGCCGCTGCCCGGGTAAAAGGTGTTGTTGACCTGATATCCATCCGGGTAAATGGTCCGGATGAGCTTTCCCGAACGATCATAGGCATATCGCGTAGTATATTCATGGCCGTCACCGCTGATAGTCTTGGAAACGCTCTTCACCCGTCCCATCGGATCATAGGCATTAAACGTGGTGGTGACCTGGCTATTGGATTGAGAATAGAGACGCCCGCGTCCGTTGGCAATGTTTAGATTGTCGTAGAGATAGGTTACCGTCGGATCGGATGTATTGTAGCGTTTCGATACAATCCGGTTGAGTTTGTCATAGGCAAAGGTGATGGTCTGCTGCTTTTGGTCGGTCTGGGTGTACAGATTGCCGTTCTCATCATAAGTGTATTCCCAAAAGCCCATGTCCTGATCGGTCATGTTGAGTTTACGGCCCAGACTGTCGTGGTTTATGGTCGTGGTGTTATTATAGGCATCGACAACCTGCAGCAGGTCGCCGGCGACATTGTAGACATAATTGGTGTCATAATTTGCATTTTCGGCGTGCTCGATGACCTGTACGACCCGGCCCAGATAGTCCTTTTTCTCGGTTTTCGATCCGCCGTCCGGATCGGTTACGGTCGCGGAAAGCCCGCGGTAGCTGTAAGTCGTGACGACCGATCCATACACACCGTCCGAGTTTTCCACGGTCTCCGGTCGGCCGTGTTCATCGAAGGTCGTCTGGGTCCAGGGATACCGCTCGGGGGGCTCGATGGGGAAGCCTTCCCCGCTGGCGAAAAACGGACCTTCCACCAAATCATTGCGGCCCAGCTCATCGTAATAGTACCGGGTGACGATGGACTTGCCGCCTTCACCAAAGTCAATGGTCTGGATCTGTCTTCCCAGACCGTCGAAGTACTGGTAGGTGTCGATGGTACTGCCGGAGTCATCCTCCAACGATCGGGTGATCACCAGGCGCGGAAATTCGTCATCATAGTACTCGGTGATTACCTGACCGCCGTCGGGTGAATCCACCTGAATCAGACGACCGAATGCGTCGTAGTCGTAGTATGTCCGATTATCGTTTTCGTCTTTGGTAATTTTCACCTTACCAAAACGATAATCCCATTTCTCATTCTCCACCACATGGCTGACACCGTTGGTTTGTGGGTAGGTAATTCTTATCGGATAAGTGTGGGTGGCAGAATCATATATCGTTACGGTGGGATTGCCCCGGGCATCGGTGACCGTCTCCTGGTTGCCGTATTCATCATAGGTCATCTCAATTCTGGGGTTGGGGCCGGTTTTCAGCCAGAACTCCTTGGCCACCAATTTGCCCGTTCCCTCCTCATGCTCAAAATAAGTTTCACGCACCGTGCCGCTGACACCACCCTCAACCGTCTCCCGGGTTTTGCGCCACAGCCAATCACCGAAGTTGCCATACCGAAAAGACGTGGTGATGGATTCGGCATTGGGACCGGAGGCGGTCTGCGACAAAAGGTTGCCGTTGGTATCATCATATTGATAACTTTTTTCGACAAGGACCGATTCACCGTCATGAGACTCGGTGCGCTTTTCAAGGAGTCTGACAAAGGCAGATTTGTGCTCAGGCGGATTAAAGTCGGCTTTCCTCCATAAAAAAGTTGTCTGTGATAAAAGTGCACCGGAATCCCCTGGTTGTATTAGCGCCACCCGCTTTGGTCGCCCTTTGTAGTATGCATCCTGGTGGAATTCAGTTTCGGTCCAAACTTCGGATGTTGTTCCGACAGCCGATTTTTGTACAACGGTTTCAAAGCCTCTGAATTCCCGGCTGTGATAGTCGTACATCCCGCCTTCATAATGGTATGTGGTAGCGCTTTGGACCTCAAAACCATCATCCGAAAGAATTTCCGATACCGGGTGCAAGGTGAAGGGCAGATGCATTCTGGCGTAGCGAGAAAATGGCGTGTATCGAATAGAATTAATGCCGTCAAAATCGTTGGTCAGGGAGCTGAGAAGATCGGGAATTGACCCATTTGAAAACCTCACATATGCTCGGCCATCGCTGTTTCTTACACAAAGTATATCCGTTTTGCCGTCGCCGTCGTAGTCCCCCGGATATCGGCTGGTTAGAGAACTCGTCATGTCTGTTGTTTTGGGGGTAATAAAGGTCCCATCGCCCAGGGAAAATCTGACAAAAGCATGGCCATCGCTGTTTCGTACGCACAGTATATCCGTTTGACCGTCGCCGTTGTAATCATCCGCATATCGGCTGGTTAGAGAACTCGGCATATCGGTTGTTTTGGGGGTAAGGAAGGTCCCGTCGCCTAAGGAGAATCTTACAAAAGCATAACCATCTTTGTTTCGTACGCACAGTATATCCGTTTGGCCGTCGCCGTTGTAATCACCCGGATATCGGCTGGTTAACGAACTCGTCATGTCTGTTGTTTTGGGGGTAATAAAGGTCCCGTCGCCCTGGGAGAATCTTACAAAAGCATGCCCATCACGGTTGCGTACGCACAGTATATCCGTTTTGCCGTCACCGTTGTAATCACCCGCATATCGGCTGGTTAGAGAACTCGTCATATCAGTAGTTTTGGGGGTAAGGAAGGTCCCATCGCCCTGGGAGAATCTTACAAAAGCATAGCCATCTTTGTTGCGTACGCACAGTATATCCGTTTGGCCGTCGCCGTCGTAGTCCCCCGGATATCGGCTGGTTAACGAACTCGTCATATCAGTTGTTTTGGGGGTAATGAAGGTCCCATCGCCCTGGGAGAATCTCACAAAAGCATGTCCATCACGGTTGCGTACGCAGAGTATATCCGTTTTGCAGTCGCCGTCGTAGTCCCCCGGATATCGGCTGGTTAACGAACTCGTCATATCAGTAGTTTTAGGGGTAATGAAGGTCCCATCGCCCTGGGAAAATCTTACAAAAGCATAGCCATCTTTATTTCGTACGCACAGTATATCCGTTTTGCCGTCACCGTTGTAATCACCCGCATATCGGCTGGTTAACGAACTGGTCATGTCTGTCGTTGTGGGTGTATTAAATGCGCCATCGCCACCCTGCTGCCAAGTAAAACTCAGTGTTTTCAGCGCAATCCCACCGGCCATATTGCTGGAACCGCTTATGGTCGCATCATGCTGCAAATTATCCAGTAGCGATCGAGAGGTACTGATGTTGTAAGTATAGAAGAATTTATAGGTACGTACAAAAGCATTGTTCAGTGTTCGAATTTCGATGGCTTTGAGACGTTTTGCATTAACGACTTCAAAGCCGGCGGAGTATATCCTGGTCTGATCCGGCCGACCGTCTTCCAGGTGGAAGAGAACGCTGTTGCTTGGCAGCAGCGCTTTTCCCCCCTCAAAAGCGGTGTATTGGATTTTTTTCAGGTAGATCTGTCCCAGATATTTTGTGTAATGGACTGACATATAGTTGCCGCTGGTATCCACCACCTTATTCAATAACCATTTGAAAACACGCGAACTATCGGCTGGATCATCCTGCCTTGAAGAAGAGTTCGTGCCATATAAAAAGCGCAAACCATTTTTTGTAGTTACCTCCCACCCGCCGGTTTGGGGATTGAGATAGTACTTTGTGAAAGCGCCTTCAATTTTCGCGCCGTAGTAACCATCCCCCCACTCGGGCCGCGGCACGAGTTCTGAAGAATTTCCATCCACAGCAACAAAGTCATTAGCATCATAGTCGACACCGAACTTTGTTGATCGCTGAATCGCACCCATTTCTAAATCCCAGCCCACACCAATCCAGCCATTGCCACGATAGCTGTTGTAGGACAGGGCAAGGTTTGGCTCGATGCCGGCACGACCGGGGGGCACTTCGATGGGGATTGACATGGTTGCCGCACCGGTATGTAAGGCGACATCTGCCGCAAGATTACTAGCTGCAGGCGGCGTTCCGGCATGCAATATTAGCGGACACTTTAAGGCAAAGATTAAAAATAGAATAAACGAAATTATACACCTGATCAGCTTCGCTCCAGACTTCATAAGACCCCCTCCGACGATAAGTTTCTGAATCTCTTATTATTCTGTGCGTTATATGTGAACCTGCCGGCCCATTGAAATTCCAAAAAATTCCACCGGGACACTATGAATCAAAGCGCAGAAATGCCCCTCAAGAAAAACGACAGATATTTCGCCGCAAGGGGAACAGCAGCGTCCCAATCCAAGGCAATACTAACGGTTGCAGTGAATCTAATTCTTATTTTTCCAAAGGGTTTTGATAACATTGGCAACACGTAACACTACAAATAAAATGCCAGATCTCAAGCACCGCATCTAACTATCTGAACATTTTTTAGATAATCGCAGTTCAGCGGTCTGATTGTGACAACGACAAAGCGGTAGAATGGGACATTTCTGTCCAAATCAGCCTAAATAAGATTGAATTTTCCTGTAACTACAAAGATATGCCTTGGGAGGGATGGATATGTCCCATTATCGGACAGTATTGTCCCATTAAATTGGCGGGGGGGTGCAGATTGAATCGGTCAGGGCTGTGTCAGAAGGTGTCAATTCTCGACGGGTTGTTGCCCGAAGATGATCCTAAAAGTTAGTGCTTTTCGATGCAAAACCAGCTTTACTCCATAATCATGGATATTGACATCAATGACTGATAGGATTTGATATTTTATATTGTGCCAAATTCGGATTAGTTAGTTCGACCTTGACTTTGTCTACGGGACATGAACTGATACACCGTGAGAATTTCGGTGAACAGCATCCAATACGGTCAACGGATTCCAGGCTAACCGGCCGATTCTTATTCGTTTTCGGTTTGTCAGACCAGCGTTTTGCCGGCGGGTTCCTGCAGATCCAACCTCGCCTGGGCATCATTGTCGGCCGGCTAATCATTTCCACCAGCGGGCGGCCAGAGGACTCACAACTCCAAGAGGGAAAAAGGGACATGCGCTCAGCTGTAGTTGACCGAGCCGAGAAGCCGATGGGCTTTCCGGCTCGAATCAACATCCCGTCCCCAGCCGAGCATTGAGAATTTGAACATAGGACGGGTAACATGCCCGCCCCTCACCGAGCTTTGAGAACTTGAACATAGGGCGGGCACGAACCTATCTGTCAACCGGGTAGATCTCTAATTATATGGTAAAAGCCCTGATTGGATAAAGCAATTAGTCACTAAATGGAAATTTATTAAATGAAAATAATTTGTCGTAAGAATACGATCTTCTGGATTTTTCAAACAATTTGTTGACGTTTGCCGTATCGATCATATTTTGCAGTTAGAGCCGCCCAACAGCAATTCTCAAACATATTGCCCATCTTAAGGTATTCTGCCATAACGAATTTGGTAGATGGCGCATCATGCCAACGCTGGAGGAGCAGCAGAAACGAAGGCTGCTGACCATGGATTGGGAATCTTATCCGCGTTGAATATTCTATGACAGGAACCGTGCTGCAGCAATAAGCAGGCCTCATATCCAATTCTAAAAATCTCAGCAGTAATATGCGTTTCAATCATGCCCGGCCGCGAATCCCCGCCGGGGAATTTGGGTCGACACCAAAGTTATAGGAGGCTTAACATGCTAAAAAAACATACTATACTGTTATTTGTATTAAGCCTTTTTACTCTCCCGGAACTAGGATGGGGTGACGATTTCGATCTCAGGTATACAAGATGGGGGATGACACAAAAGGAGGTGATCCAATCTGAAGAAAAAATGGATCCCGTCGAAGTCACTGCAAATACGGTTACCTATAAAACCCAGATTATGGGGAAAAACGTTGAATTATATTACGTGTTTGTCGACGACAAACTAATCGGCGCAGTCTACCATTTAGATGAAATTTATTTAAATTCCAACCACTTCAGAAACACATACACCAGGTTCAAGAGCGCACTGACAAAAAAATATGGCCAGCCGGCCGAAGAAAGAACGGACTGGATAAATGACACCTATAAAAATCTTCAGGAGAAATGGGGACTCGCACTAAGTTTAGGTCATGTGGAATACGCCTCATCATGGTGTACCCAGAGCACCATAATAGAATGCAGCCTGAGGGAGGCGAACCATTATGTGCTATGCTTGATTAAATACTGGAGCATAGAGTATTCGCAATTGCTGGAAGAGATTATGCAAGAAGACAAACCCATTAGTATTAAACCAATAGAAATAATGGACCCGTTATAAAGAATTAATCCTTATCCTCTATAACCGCTCCAGCAATAATCCGCAAATCGCCAAACCACTCCGACTGCCACTAGATTTTACCGCTATGCTAGGATCCGAGCCAATGCTTCGATCTTCCCTGGCCGGAGTTTGAAAAAAATTATTAGGGCTCCGTAAATCGCGGATGACAGGTGAAACTAAACAGCAGTGATGATGTCGGTGGTCGCCATCAAAGCTTGATCGCCGCCCAGGCGGCAATTTTGTCGGCCTGCCGCTGTAATCATAGGCGATTCCATTATTGCGCAAAGTGGTCCGCTTGCAGTTGCCAAGCGCTAGCTCCAGATTTCAGGCATGCTCAATTTACCCGGCCCGACAATCGGCTCAGGCCCCACTTCCCGAAGTGCGGTTTCCTGGTATAATCGAAACACATCGACAACGAACTCCTCCCACGCCATTGCCTGCCGGCGGGATGCCTGCGCCAGTTCCTGAAATGGGGAAATATTTGAAAATTCCAAGGCCCGACGAGCTATCCCGGTTTTCTCAACCTCGGATGCACCTGAAAGAAGATCATCTAAAAATTGATCAGGAGGATAGAATTCCGCGGCCCGTCCCAGGTCCCGGTATACCTGCATCAATAGCACGTTGCGCGGTCCTTCCCATAGCTCATTGACGGCGGCGTCTCGAAAAATTCGCGGAAGCGCGCAAAAATCTTCGACAACCCCGTGTCCGCCAAAAATGCTGATCCCCTTTCGCAGAACGTCGACCGAGCCATACGCTGTTACCAGTTTCTGAATGATGATCAACTCCCTGAGCAGGAAACGCTTCTTCCTTATCACCAGCGGCTCATCCGAGACCAGGCCGGGCTGCAGGGTGCCGCCCAGTTCCTGAAACAGCGCATAAATTTTGCACACACCGGCCAGACAGCGTTGCGCTGCGTGTATCAAATCGCGAACTTGCTGGTTTGCCAGGGCCCATTCAGCGATCTTTGCACCGAAGACGTCACGAAACTCCGCATAGAGTTGTGCTTCGCGGGCAGCACGGGTCATGGCCGCGGCACTGGCGATGCCGACGGCGATGCGTGACAGGCTCAAAACTATACCAACGGCGTTGGCGACCCCCCGGTTGGTGGGGCCGATCGGGTAGCAAATGGCGCCGTCATAGTCCAGCTCGGCTGTGGGAACTTCGGCAGTGCCCATCTTCCACTTGATGCGGTTGACACGAAAGTTATTGCGGATTTCTTTTTCCTTATTGCCCGGCATCCAGGAAGGGACTATGAACGTACCGATATCGTCGCTTCCCGAAACCTTTGCCGTCACCACCGCGTAATCGGCATGGATGGCCGAGGTGAAGAATTTGGAGCCGTACAGCCGGTAGCGGCCTTTTTCGGGTACGGCTTCCAGGAGGTTGGAAGGGATGTCGGATCCCCCCTGAATTTCAGACATGAACTGGGCGCCGATACCGAGTTCTCCATCGACGCCCCGGGTACAATGATCGAGGATCGCTTTGACCTCAGGGATGTGGTCATCGGGGAATTGTCTTATCAGCGACAACATTCCCTCGGTGCAGGTGATGGGGCACATCACGCCGAATTCGCCCAACTGGTGCAATAGATAGCGTTTGGCGAGGTTCTCCCAGGCCGTGACCTTTGAGGAAAAAAGGCCTTCGGCAAAGATCTCCTTCTCCAGCTGCAGGGTTTCAGCCGACCGGACAATACGATCGATGCGGCGGTTGTAGCCATCATAGTGCTCAATGTGCGGCAGGTTGTCCGGTTTGCCACCGGCGTCGGCCAATTGTCTCCAGCGGAAGGAAACTTTGGGTGAGAAGTTTCGCAGCTTTCGATCCAGTTCATCGAACTCATCTGCCGCAAAATATTTGAGGACTTTTTGCAGAAAAGGATCATCGGCGTAAAAGTCAAAGCTGTTCAACCGGTCGAGAAATGCATCGAAGGAATAGGGAATGTGACGGTCTGGAAGATTCATGGCGCGGCTCCTTTTGCAAAATCCGATTGGGGGCAGTAATTGTTTCAGCCCTAAACAAAATGCTGCGTGCCGGACGATCGAGCCGAATCAGGCAATATCATATGGGAGAAGAAAAGTATAAGACACGATAACACGGAACCGCGGAAAGAACAATAGTTTGCCGTAGAATATGCTGAGTGATGTGCGCATTCGAAGTAACATGCATTGTAAAAAAGATGGCCGCCTCAATGGTGTCTCGGCTAGAATCCTGTGATGCTAACCGGCCTTAGACCACCGCAGGCTTTTAAAAGCTATCTCACGTCGGCCCGCTGGATCTGAGAAAAAACCATATCATTTCGTTATTTTGCTCGAAGGGCAGGTAATCTGGCGTTTGCACTGGAGAATTATTTTTCTTGCAAATCTGTTTGGCGAAATTAATGTTAATTTATACGACAAATAAGATTTGACTTCTAAATCGGCTCTGCTACCTATCAGCAAAGAGGTGGTAAGCATCATGCGCGACAGAAAACTGCGAAAAAAAAGAATTCAGAATGCCCTTTGGGGCCTATTTATCGGCGACGCCCTGGCCATGCCGGTTCATTGGTACTATAATCCGGATAATATCAAAAAGGATTTCAACGGCGGTGTTACAACATACGAAGCTGCCAGGCATCCGCACCCGGAGAGCTTCATGGTCGGGATGGGATATCATCCCGACGTCGAAAACGCCAAACGCCTCGGACGACCCTATGATATTCTCCATGACCACGTCCGCTTCTACAGCACCAGCTATCACACCCTCGACATCGATCGAAGCGAGACAGAGACCGAGCACGGCAACCCCACACCTGCCATAAAAGACCGGTTCCACTACCACCATGGTCTCAAAGCCGGTGACAACACACTGGGCGCCCACCTGCTCAGGGTGCTTTTACGATCTATTCTCGCCAATGGCCGCTATGATCAGCAGCTTTTTATCGATGGGTTTATAGATTACCTGACGACGCCGGGTCAAAATCGCGATCCGTATACTGAGATCTACATTCGTCGATGGTTTGAACAGTACACCCGGGGCATGCCGCCCCACGCCTGCGCGGAACTTCAGCGGCGATCGTGGAGTATCGGATCCCATGGGGGGCTCATTCGACCGTTGGCCACGAGCATGCTGGCCGGAAGTCCCTATCAGGGCGTCGGCCTGGCCATCGAGCACATGAACCTGACCCATCGCTCGGAAAACAATGTCGCCGCCCTGAGCGTCCTTGTTCCCCTGCTGCATGAATTGCTGTCCGGCCATGATGCCGAGCGAACGACCATTGAATTCGGCCGCCGGATTCGAATGCCCAAGGTAAGCGGGGAAGATCTTTTCGCCCGCTACCGGAGAGCCGGCGGTCCGGGAAACATACCCTACGAAGAGATGTGGCAGCTGCACACCGCCCTGGAAGACGCCCCCATGGATATTCCTCACCTGATAGATGCGTACGAGGATGAAAGCGTAACCAACAATCGTTTGGCCACCGCCTGCTACCCCGAACACGGCCTGCCCATGATGCTTTACCTGGCAGTGCGTCACAGGTTCGATCTGGAAGGTGCCCTGCTGGCAAACGCCAATGCCGGCGGCGACAATGTCCACCGGGGTATGGTTTTGGGCCTGCTGGTCGGTGCCGCGGCGGATAGGGTTCCGTCATCCCTCACAACCGGATTGGTTGACCATGCGGCCCTGGCGACCGAGATTGAAGGCTTTGCCGAATTGGCTGTCGCCTCAGCTGGTTTTTAATCTGTCACAGGGACCTTTTTACATTTTTCTCATTCTCAAGTATGAAGATGTTATCGTCCTCGACTCAATTCAAATGCAGTTTAACAGTGGGAAGTGTAAGTTTTGAAGATTGTTCTGACCAACGATGATGGCATTGAAGCGCCCGGACTGCAGATTCTGCATGACTGCTTGAAGGACAGCGGTCAGGTTGTGGTTGTTGCACCGCATAAGCCGCAATCCGGAATTGCCCACCGGATTACCACCCGCACGCCGATCCGGGTCGCAGAAGCGGGAAAAAACCGGCATGCCGTTGAGGGCACGCCGGCCGACTGCGCCCGCATCGCCCTCAAGCAGATTGCAGCGGATGCCGACTGGCTGATCGCCGGAATAAATCCGGGAGCCAATCTCGGCTCCGATGTCTACAACTCAGGTACAGTGGCTGCCGCTCGTGAAGCGGCGATCCTGGGATGTCCGGCCATTGCGGTTTCGCAATATATCGCTAAAGATCATGACATCGACTGGCGCATCACCGCACGTCACGCCAAGGCGATTTTGACGACGATCATGGCGCAACCGCTTGAATCTTCACATTTCTGGAATATCAATCTGCCGCACCCCCTGGACGATCGGTCCGCGCTGGATTATGCATTCTGCGGTCTGGATACCAACCCTCATAAATATGCATACGTCGTTAGCGGCAGGGACTATGTCTACCGGGGCAGCATCCACGAACGTCCCCGCCGACCGGGCACGGATGTCGCCGTCTGCTTCGACGAAGGTAAAATATCCGTCACCCGGATCCCGCTGGGTGTCATCTAATTCCGGCACGCTCAAAAAAAGTGAGCCTGCCCCAAATCAGTAGACACCCGGAGTCATTTGCTTCGGGTGGGGGATAATCGAAATGCTCAGACAGATAGTTTGCGGAGCGGAAAGGAGAGAAAATTGTCGAACCGGTGATTTCTATACTACATGAGAGGTTCGCACTGATGATATCAGTGCCTAAAACAAGCTGACATTGTTAAGAAAAATTTCTTGGCAGGGGGACTATAGCATGCCGCTTTTAACCCTCGGGCTGCGATAGGCGGCCCACTTTTTTTAAGCTGCTTTTGGCGAAGGTTTGCTTTTGGATTTGTTCTTTTCTTTCTTGCTATATTCTTTCTCGGCAATCAAGTCCTCAAGTTCTTCCTTGGCCAAGATGAGCTCTTTTAACGTCATCGATTTGGGGTCCTTCTCCAATGGCGATGAAATTTGAATCCCATGGCTACCCAGAAACGTATCTACTTTTGACTGATTGCGCTTATACAGATAAAATCCCAGAGCGCTGACGCCGATGCCGGCAGCAAATCCTACTACATGTTGTGAATTAATAGCCATCCTTTCCTCCTTGTCTTTGTTAATGTCGCTTACGTTTCAATTTTCAAATAAAATCCTCTCTGGATATTTTCCAATCCCTCAATAATATCGTCATGGGAATCCGCCACATGTTCCATCTGCTCGATCAGGGTGTCTTCCAGGACCTGGCCCAGGTTCATCCTCTTATAAGCATTGTATAACATGCTTGGCAGGGCATGCATCGTTTTTACCAACCAGCCGGCATCATTCTCGGTTCTGACGGTTACCTCATATTCGCAGTGGTGAATATCGCAGGAGGGATCCGTTTCTTCGGGGATTAACAATACTGAATTCGCCGGTAATTCCAGGAGGTGGCGCCCAAAGGTCAAAAACCATGTGATGGTCGATGCTTTGAGGACATCCCCACGAAAAAATGAAAGTACCAGATAGTAGACCGAAAATACTTCCGGGTGAAAGTGTCCCTTCCCGCGGAAATCCTGCACGACGTGCTCCATGACGGAAGCAAGTGTCGTTCCGCCGGTAGCGTATTGAAAAAAGGCTGACTCCCGTTTTCTCAGGGAAAGCAGATAAAGGGCATGATTTGCAGCCAGGACAGCAAATGCCAGAACTGACAATGGACCCACGCTCTGGTTGGTCTTTTGAATTAAAATCCGCACGGGCGCCATGTCAAAATCCCGCGACAAAGACAAACCGGCCCTTAACAGGAGTTCCTGCGGGGTGATCTCCCTCTGATCGAAAACAATGAGCAGATTTTCCGTCTCCGCGGTGTATTTTACGGAAGTGATACCGACATGGGCCTGGATGTGGTCCACCATTCGATCCGGGAGTTGCGGGGAATGGGAAAACCGCAGACGCATGCGGCCCGGCAAACGGTGGACGACGATTAATTCCAGATGGGCGCTCATCCTAAATGTCTTTCGATATATCCGTAATTAAAATTCTTCCCGAGTTAAGCACAACTGCTATCGTGGTTGCATTGTGCAGCACCGCCGCCCAGATGACGGGCAGCACCCCCATGGAAGCCAGGATCAAACCAACCGAATTGACGACAATGGCAGTGGCGAAATTTTGCCGGATAATTTCCATGGTCTTTTGTGATAACCCAATAATTCCAGGAAGATATAGCGGATTGTTGCTGTTGATAGCGACGTCGGCGGTTTCAATGCTGATCTCCGTGCTGCCCCTTCCCAGAGATATGCCGACATCGGCATATGCCAGCGCCGGGGCATCATTGACGCCGTCTCCGACCATAACAACACTGTTGCCCCTGGCCTGCTTGCGCAGCACCATATCGGCTTTGTCTTCGGGCAGCACCTGGGCCCTATAGCTGTCGACCGTCATTTTGGAAGCAACCACATTGGCATGCTCTTCGACATCACCGGTCAGTAAAATGATATCATCGTAGCCCTGACGTCGAAGACGATTGAGGGTCTTTTTCATATCCTCGCGCAAACTGTCCTGAATTCCGATCACTCCGAGCATTTTCCGGCCTCTGGCCACATAAACGACATTTTCACCATTTTTCGTCATGTTCTGGATTGTTTGCCCGGGGACGGTAACCGGTATTTGGGATTCCACCATAAAGCTTTCGCTTCCGACCCGAACCGTTTGGTTTCCTACGGTGGTTTCAACGCCCTTGCCGAGCACGACATCGATCTTGGAATGATCCGGGATCTCCCATCCCATCTCCCGGGCCTGCTGCAAAATAGCCAGGGCAATGGGATGATTGGCCGTCTCCTCGCAGGCAGCGGCGTACTGGACAATTTCCTTTGCACCCGTATGGTTGCCGGAAGCCGGATGAATGGAGACGACTTTCGGTTTTCCTTCAGTAATGGTTCCGGTTTTATCCAGAATCAGGGTGTCCGAATCGTTGAGCATTTCAATGAAATTGCCGCCCTTGACGAGGACACCCTGAGAGGCGGCGCGGCAGATGGCTGCGGCAAAGGCTGTGGCTGTCGACAGCCGCACCCCGCACGAGTAATCGATAATCAGCATATTCAAGGCCCGAACCGGGCTTCGGGTTATCAGATAGACGATAAATGCAAGCAAAAAATTTACCGGAATAAATTGAGCGGAGAATCGGTCCGCATATGCCTGCACTGGTGCTTTGCGGCTTTGCGCTTCTTCCACCATATGAACAATGCGGGAGATGGCCCGATCATCTCCCACCCGGTCCGCTCTGATAACCAGGTTGCCGGTTTTGACAGTGGAGCCGGCATAGATTTTATCGCCGGGTGACTTTACCGCCGGCATAAACTCGCCCGTAAGCGATGCCTGGTCGACGGACGCTTCCCCTTCGGTTACCGTCCCGTCTATGGGTACTTTATCGCCGGTATGCACCGCAACCAGATCATCAGGGACAATTTCTGCGAGCGGCACGCGGACCTCCTTTCCGTTTTGCATGACTTTCCAGGCGGACTGATCCTCGATGGACAGCATATCCTTGATGGCACTGCGTGTTTTTTCCATCGTATACGCTGTCAGAAGTTCCGCAATATCGGCCAGCAAAATAATGGTCAGCGAAGAACCGCTTTTGCCGGAAATAAGGCTGGCCAGTATCGCCGCAGCGCTCAGTGTATCGGCATTCGGCCGGCGATGATAGCGCAATGCATTAAAGCCGCTTTGAAAAATTGGTTTCGACAGCGACAAAGCCGTAAGGGCATTCATATTGGTAAATTTTTGTAAAAACGTCACCGGTGGCGCGGGTTGCCGGAAAAAGCCAACCAGTAGGGTCAGTGCATTCATGCCAAGACGCATCAGCATTTCACCGATCGGCTCCTCCTGGATGCGTCTTTCCTGAACGGTCAGCTGGCTTTGCTGCTCCTTGTCGCGCGTGAAGGCCACCGTCGAAAACTGGCCGATGATATTTTCGGTGTTTTCGAGTACCGCTTTGGCAGAGGTTTTGCCAGGGTCGAATTTTATCACTACATTCTCTGTCACGCTGGTCAATGTAGCGGCGGAAACGGCGAAATCGTTGGTCAATCGATTTTCTATATCTTCCCGCTGCTCACCTAAAAACTGCAGCGCCCGGCAACCGATTCTGATTCTACCGGGTATGCTGTGTAGGACATGGCATGCCAGCAGGGGCTTTTTTTTGATTTTGAAGAACATTTAGAGCTGCCTCAATCAAGATTCCGAGCGCGACCTTCGGCGTTGAGTCGGTCTCGCAGTTGTGCGAATCTTAGTCGTATATCGGCGTCATTCAATGGTGAAGACGGTGTTGTCATTTTCAGGAAGTCCACCACAAGGGCTCGCAGCCATTTCTGTATACCGGTTTCATCCATCAGTTCCGGATCATATCCGATTAGCAGGCTGCCGGATACGGGCTGAATCTCGACCGTATTGATGCCTTTTCCCATCTTGATCAGTTCAGCCGATGGTTTCAGGTATATGCGCCAGTGTTCTGACAGTTTCTCAAGTGCCGGAATGTGCAACCGAATACGGCCCGGCAGACGATGCGCCACACGATAAGCTGAAATAATATTAGTCAATTCCATGGGGTGCAAGATTCAACCTACCCGTAAATTTTCATGTCTTAGTCAGGAGTTAATTCCTTCCCCTGGCCATTACATACGCCCACCACAACAGATTGATCCCACCCGGAAGGCCGTGGTCTTTTTGAATCAGTATTTTATACAGTCCCAGCGATATCATCAGAAGGAAGATACACGATGTCAAATCCAGCGTTCCGCCCGTTGAATTGTATACTGCCTGGTCAATGGCATTTCCGATTAGATTAATTTCTTTTTGTACCAGAGAGTCCGGGCGTGATTCCAACTCCCCTTCTAGTCCTAGAGCCTTTATCAACAGCCCGCAAACGATATAGGGTTCAATACCACCAGCATCGAATCGTACCAGGATACTGCCGGAATACGAATTGATTTCTACCGACTGTATTTCAGGAATTTTGGGCAGCTCGTTTTCAACGGCGTGTATTTGTGAATCGGTTCTGGCTTCAAGAGAGCAAACCCGGAACCGGATTCTTCCCGGCATCAAGTGGCTGATCTCAAATTGTCCCGGGATAACCGGCATGGCTTGGCCGGCCTTTTTTTTCTTTAATATCGCTGCCAGTATAAAGCCTATTACCATGTGCATATTTTCGATCTCCCTTCAGTAGAATTCGAGAGGAATGCAGAAGATATAGCTTCAGTGAACCCATCTAACGAATAAGGATAGATTGTGAGAGCGAAGCGAACCACAATCTTATCCTGT
>Ga0056128_1002618_pt1 | contig 21490 bp, 19 predicted proteins | sample WorMetLIZISLAND2_FD_71113 | JGI IMG/M metagenome (GOLD analysis project Ga0056128, IMG submission 71113) | Marine gutless worms symbiont microbial communities from Max Planck institute for Marine Microbiology, Germany - Olavius geniculatus... ... | reverse complement strand
AATTTTATCTCAATCGGGTCAGGGGTTTTGATTCTGTGGGGGGGTCGAATTTTTGGCTTTCCCATAAGAAAGAGAAGTCGCCGTTAACACAGGGCTTGAACTACCGTTCAGCCTGTGATGTAACTTTTCATTGCTTCGTTTTTTTTAGTGTTCACACAGATTGATAGTGACAGATGTTTCTAGGCTGGTCATGATTTTTTTCCCTTTTTATTTGCAGTTAAGTTGCAATTTTCACGGTGGCGGTGGCTTAGCAAAATTTTGGTGGCTTGCAACTGGCTAAGTTGGTGGTTTAAGGTTCTGCTGCTAGTATTGGTGTTGGTTCTGCTATTGCTGATGATATGATTTGATATGATTTGATTTGATTAAGTTTGATTCGTTTATATAGTGTAAAACAGTGCAAGTTATTGATGTGTTCAGCTAGTTGATCTTCATCATATTGAGACAGGTAGATTGCCGACAGACAAAATGGCTTCTGATTTCATGCTTTGTGACTCTTTGCCGCCGTTTCACTAACATAACAACTTTTCTTGTCATAAGTTTGTTTGCTAACAGTTTCTGCTGCTGCTGTGTATCCGATGATCAACTAGTAGTAAATTTTCATAGGCGTTAATGGTTGAAATTATTTTAATCATAAATTAATCAGATTAATTAATTAGATTGGTCGTTATGCTATTGACGTAATAGCAGAATTTTGTTCGAGCTTGACTGGAGTGGGAGTTCACAGATGTATCATGTGGAACAAAATTTTGCTGAAGATTTCCAGTTTTCCCATTTTACTACTTCTCAGAAGCACCTAATATATTTGTCCTGGGTTCAGATAAATGTAGTTGTAAAAGATCCAAAAATTCTGCGTGTAAGCTAAGAAGTTCACAGTGAATAAGTACATGTAGTTACGACTAGTAATTGATTGATTGAGATTGATAGTTATGATATTGAGTGATATGTTTTTGTTTCATTTTGTGAGTCATGAAATAAGTAATTAATTTTTCTAAGCAGAAAGTATGATTTATCAGTACGTTTTATTTAGTATTATAAGTTAATTTTAAATTGTCCATTTTCTTAATCTGAATGTGTTAGTGCATCAGTAACGTTTCTTGTTTATCTGTTGGCTGTTTTAACAAGTTGCCTTTTGTATTCCTTATATCTTTTTTAACGTTTTCTGCTTCGTTATGCATACATTTTTAGCCAGTTATTTTTGTTATTAACGACAGTTTGGTGCATGGTGTTTCATGCTGATGTAATTTTCTGAATATTATTGTTCTTGATGGTTGTGCATATTTCGAAGTGCGCTGTCTTCAGAAAAAGTTTTACCTAATGTTTGCTTCTGTATCTTTCTTAAGTCTGTTCTGATCTTACCGATTTTTGATGATACTTTTTGTTGTCATAACTTGGAAAATAACACTTTGTGAAGATTTGGGAGGAAACATACATGTAAGGTGTCCCTTTTCATAAACACAGTGTATTTAAGCAATAGTCACGTATTTCATTTGTGGTGTGTGGGAAGTGTTTGATACTTGTTAGTCAGCTACAGTAATATCATCTTCATAGTCTATGGTGATAGTTGCACCGCTGCTGTCTAGTTATTAAATTCTTCGACAGAAGAAGATTTAGCATTTCAATACTGTTTCACCTCAGTTTACTTAAATAAATAGGGTTATAGTTTTTGATTGTCAGAATGATTTTGTTGTTTAATACTTAGAGGGTTGCTACTTTATGCAATTCCTATTCCGTTGTTTTAATCAGGTTCAAGAGTGAGAAAGAGAGTAGACCCTTAAGCCAGCTGGCCATGAATTTTGTGACTGGTTTAGCATTTTCTCGGCTTAGTCTTGGCTTAGCCATCATTTTTTGCAGCGGTGGCGGCTTAACATTTTTCCAGTTTAAGTCTTGGTTTAGCTGTGATTTCCAAGGGTTGAAATGCTGACATTTTTATTTGTCTTTGCGCGATATTTCTCTCAACTAAACCATATGCCAGAAGCAACATTAAAATGACACCATTTAAGGACAGGCCTGGCTGAAACCTTACAAAGAATGATTAGTAGTTACTGTGAAATTTTGACATCATAGAAAAAACTACGTATCATTTATGCTGCAGATGTAAGTTCTATACCGCGCTTGGTGGTTTTTTTGTTTTCACAGAGATCGATAGTTGCCAATTTTTTTCCAATTTTTTGCACTTTATTCAAGGCGGCGGCAGCTTGACAAAATTTTTGTGGCTGTTGGCTGGCAAAGTCAGTGGCTTATCGGTCTAGAAGAGAGACGGAGCTCTTCAAGTGATGATTTGTTTATACTGTCTGTCATGATTTTGCAGCGTGAAGATGACATGGTGGGACACGTTGTGGTGGGCTGAACGACGACCGCACAAGTTGCCATTCATCTGGTCACCATACAGTCACTTTGTCGGTGTGCATTTTGGCATCTCCTGTGTTGGCTTGCGTCTGCCACAGTGATCTGCTTGTTGTGTAGTGAAACGCCGCCACTTGGTTGTGTAGAGTGAGTCCACAGTCCACACATCTCATTGTATTTATCGTTGCATATCTCTCGCTTATACAGTGCACTGCTTGTTTCTGTATGCATGCTTAGGCATTACAAATAATTCCTGCGTTTCCGGTTGCCATCCGCCCATAAAATATTTACTGGATCCTCAAAAATATTGGCACAGTAATGAAAAAATTGTTTGCGTGTGTACTGTGTTATGTTGAATTATTTTTCCTGTAGTTTTTGCGGCTACTATTTACTGTGTCACTGCTTTATTAGTTGTTTTATAACATTTCATAGCAATGTGACATGTTATGAAATAGAAGTAAAAATTAATTAATTCTTCTACCCTGTCCCTACATTTCACTGGACTGCAACCGGAAGCACAAGAACTTTTACTTTAGGCCTTGCCGAGAAGAATTTGTTGCATGTGGCCTAGCTCACAAACGTTGCATTTGTCCATCGATTCCCTCACTGATTAGGCCCATTCTCCTGTTTCAAAATGGAAGCTGGTGGTCCATGGAACACTTGTCTCTACCAGCTGGAATAAGATGATGCCACTTTGTCAACTATGGAGAGCAGGGTCCTGATTTGTAGTTAAACATTGTAAGTCGGTCTAAGAAAAACTTAGGAAATATCAGACTAGGAGAAAAAAAAATTTTTGAAATACAATAAATTCACCCATAACTAAGTTGGTGACTTAAGAAGAACTTAGGAAGATCTTAGGAAATATGCTGGGAAGTTAGTTGCAAATTATGTCCCAGATAAATGCATCACTGATTGTTCGTGTATTGCTTGTGCGAATTCTTGTTGCACAATTGTCACGTCGTATTTAATGCTGTGCCTTGCTGCATGTAAATATTAAGTTTTTCTTACGGTGTTTTGTGTCGTCATCTGCAATTCACTTGTTTTGTTGATACACGAATGAAGATAATCTTGTATGAAGTATAACGATATTGTAAAATGTGTTTAGCAATTATAGCAATGAATTGGATTAGTTATTATTATTGTTGTTATTGTTCAAGTCATACATGAAGTATGTGACTGACAGATGAGACAGGAAAATTACAAAAACATAATAACACGGCTACTAATGCTGTATATTGCTCAAGTTTTTGAATGGATTGCTAGGAACTTTATTCGTATTCATACATTGCGTTGCTGCTATTGGTTGCATGTCAGGAAAGGCATCTGCTTATTGAAAGTCATGCTCCTAGAGTTGCAGTTTTTTTTGCTTTTACGAGACTCGCCAGCTTTAAGTGGTTTTATTAAATGAATATCAAAAGTAGTGCAGTGCCGATCTAATGCATGTACTGATCAGTACTGTTATAATCACTGATTAGACCTCGAAGCCACCAGCATAAGCCGCCATAAGTAGCTGACAATCTATGTATGCAAAATTGCGAGATTCGCATCATCTGCAACTCAGAAATGTGTCTTTTCGCCACTTTTTTGCCTCCCACAAATTCAGCTTATAGGCCTGTGGAGCTCAGTACACTACACTTGCAAGGATCGGGACAAAACCTCGGCCGCAAACGCAAAATCGTAAATGCATTTTGACACCTTTGCATCTCTCAAAACGCATTTTGTGACATTTTCAGTAGTTTTATGTGCAGTTTTGTTTTGTTGATTTATCAAGCAAAACAATCGCAACAGATCGAGGAAGACAGGTTCAACCTGTTGGCCCCTCCCCTTTAATAAGTTCTGACAAATATACGCTGAGTTTCTTGGCTAATGCAGCGGGTCGTCGTTTAACACGATTGGGGTAGAAAGTTGCAGTTTTCCTACAGCTAGCTGCAAATTTGAGGCAGAGGAGTAAAGTGCCATAAATGGGAGATTTCATTTCGAAATTTTATATTTTCGGAAACAGTATTCCGACAAGAAGAAAAATTTCTGTCAGGCTAAAATGTAAGTGTATTTATGCCAGTTTAAGCTGGCTAGTCAGCCGCAGAAAGCTAAGCCGTAAGTTTCAAGCTGTGGCTTCAGGGTCTATCACTAATAACAATTGTAATACACTGATAGACTGTTGTAGATTTTTTTACAGTTTTTCTCGAGCTGTCTGCCAGTATGTCTACCTGGTACTCTAGTGAACCTTGCAGCATGTACAGCAGATTGCTAACGAGTGCTCAGTACGTTGAGGCTAAGGAGCTGTACTGGGTGGTGCATAAAAAGTGGAACGTATAATTTTCAGGTAACTGGTCCTTTCGTATCACGGACAGTTTATACCTTTTATTTTTGTGACGGCTTATCAGGGTTTATGCTCAAGTCGGAACGTCTTTTGTGTGAGCACTGAAGCAGGTTTCTTCTTGTGATTATTTCGTGACGTTGAAAAAAATAGAAAAGACTTGGAGGTGAGATGTATTTCAGCTACAGCTGTCGTAGCATTAATTTTTTTTAACGCATGTGTTAACGCGTTAATAACACATCATTAATATTTCTGATATTATTGATGGAATAGCAACAAATTTTTTATAATTACTTGAATATTATTTGATCATTAAATATCCGCAGCTTAATGAAATATCGGAACTCTGCTTCACAGAATTAAGTAAATTTATGTATGTGTGTTAATTTTTTCAATGCGTTAACACGTTTACATGTTAATTCGACAGCTCTAGTTTGAGCTGAAAATTTCTCAAATTTCTAGCTTATTTATGCATTTTTATTTTGCTTGCCATTCATGCGCGACACGTTTTAAGTTGCAACCAAGTTTTGCCATGCGCTGCATGATCGATAAGAAGTCTTGAGTTGTGCGTGAAATTTCTCTTGGCAATTTGTGGTAGTCTGGTTTACTTTGTTGGCTGCAGATTTATTGCTAATAATGCCAACATTTCCTCGCAGTCATACTGTATGTTCCACTTTTATGCACCGCTCATGAGAATAGATTATCAGTAAATCGGACGATACCAATTATCTCAGCATGTACAGGAAATGTAGCACCTCTTCTTGTGCTACATTCATTTGTAGGAGAAACATTATCACTGTCATTGTTGACATGAGGCTAGGCTCATTGTAATAATATAATGATTTGTTATAATGTCACCTTAATATTTGGTTTTGTACAAGTTGTGTGTTGTTTTCTTAGTGTAATAATGTACCAGTAGCTTTTCATATCTGTTTCGCATGACGTAACTGTTAGCTAGTTTAATATATTTGCAGTTTGCTATTGTCATTATGCTGAACCTGTTCCCTGTTTAAATTTTTGCTGCGAAATTTTTTGCCACTTCATATTTTGGTGTACCTGTGCTGCGAATGTTTGCGATATGATGATGATTTTTGGCAGGATTTATCTCGCAACGTTTGTTGCATGTATTTGAAGTTTCAACTAATTGTTTTTTTAGTTACTGTTTACGTACCGTATGCATGTACATAAAGCACAGTCAACTCAAACAACTAGTACATTACTTTCAGTGATGGTCTTATATGTGTATAGGATTATTGAGGGGAGGGGGGGGTACAGCAGTAAATTTGGGTGAATGGTTTTTTATGTGGACACCAGAGAAGAGGTTAAGGATGTGAGACAATAGGGACAGAAAAGTGAAGCATTATGCCACCATTACCAGGATAAGTTGGTAAATTCTGTCATTTTGTATAATTTTTGTTAAGAATAGGCACTATTAGCAAGTTATCTATGAAAGTGTTGTGCATTGTACTATTTGGTATCATTTTGTTTCTTGATTTCAATTTACAATAAGGGAGCAAATTTTTGAAACAATTGTGTATGATTATGATAATGCAGCTCATCTTTGTCGATAGCAGGCCAACACAGATTTTGTAACAGAACTTTGTAACAGCCTGCTAATAAGAAAATCAACTTTTTTGTGTATGTTAGGAACTTATGGAATTAGTAGACATAAAGATTATTTGTCAGTGTACATTTGCCACGTAAGTTCTGTTTTCTTTGGAGTAAATCTGAAAAATTAATCAGTTGAACTAAACCAAGTCCGTGTTTTTAACACTTGTGTTAATGATCTAATTTTTTATATTCTCATGGTTGCACATATTTACTGATGATGTCTATGCAACTAACAGCCTAATTTGATATATCTGTTAGTTGCATAAATATCAAGACAGCATGCCATAAGCTGGAATGTAGCATCTTTCATTCACGTATTTATAGGGTTATAACATTTTCTTTCTGTTCTAGTAAAGCAGCCAATTTTTGGGTCAACTTGTCTACATTATTAACAGTAGTTTCTAACGTAGTTAACTGAACACTTTGTTCAAGCATCCACAAGACAAGCATTAACGGCAAATTGTGAGATTTTCCTTTATAAAAACACAACACAAACAACACAGATAAATAATAATTATGACAGTTTCCAGTGCCGACTGTGCCATTCAGTCACGGAAGACGCTGAAATGAAAAGTGTTCACATCTGCTACGGATGTAATCTCTAAATCAGCTACAGTTATGCTAGCACAACAACACAAACGGTCCTGTTCTAAAATGTTCTCCGATCATTTTGTGCAGACTTATCTGGATGACCTGTCCCATCGCATACCATGGTGAAACTGAAATGGGTTTGTCTCAAGTTTTCAACAACAAAGAATGACAGTCACATCTTGTGAATCACTAAGCCTGGTTGACTCGTCATAAGTGCCAAATGTGAAAAAAGTGGCACAAGTATAATCCAGAAGCCTTTTATGCCGATGACACACAGTCAGATATATTGCTAATCTTAATTATTGCAAGCAGTTTTGAATATTACAACTGTTGACGAAAATGTGGTGTTACGTTATAGTGTACAAATGTGGCCTACTACAATTTTTATCTTGCTATCAATCTAACAGCCTTTGCATTACAACAATTTAGCAGTAAAATTAGCTGTTGGTCGTGTAAGATTAAGCTGATAGTAAATCAATGCAAACAAACAATGATGCTGCCATCTATAACAGAGAATAAATATGCAAAATGAGTGCGCAATGCGTTGTCATGGTGAGTTACTTTTTACAATTAGGCCTAGGCTGATTTTATTGTGTCTTGTCTTTACCAGTGCTGGTAGTACCAGAAAAATAATCGATAGAAACGAATTCAGGCCCGATACAAACACAAGCAATGAAAAGTGACAACACACAACTGCGACATAAGTCGAGTGCAAACCATTACAACAAGATTGCAGGTAACATCAGTCGGTATTATTTTCCCAACAACGATCCTCTGAAACCGAACTTCCTCTTGATGGATTATTAGCAACAACTTGTTGGAACACACAATTCCTCATTTAACGCTGTTAAATTTTATTTACAAGTCAAAGTTAGCTGGACATCAGCTTGTAAGAACACATTACACATTCTACATAGTATCACGCCGCTATGTTGATAAAAATATTTGTCACGGAAGTACCAGGAACTATTTAACTTGAATCTGACGTAAATCATAAGCACATAGCAAAAATGCACAACTGCAATGAAGATAAACTTCAGTGACAATGGCAGAATCTCCAACTAAAGCCCACAGTGAATTGCTGAGATTGTGGAAGTCTCTTGGTTAAATGTTTATGGCTGTACAGTGTACACACTTAAAAGCTACCAGCTACGTAACGATATGACAAAACTAACCTACTGTCTAGTCAGCCTCACACACAACATTATATTATTAACTCAATGCAACACTTAAGGATTTCAATTACAGCTTGAGCTTGCATGGAGTGCGCAGACATATAGTCAGCAATATCAGGATGAAAATAAATAGTTTAACAAAAATGGCAAACACTACAGTATGAATGTACTTAACATCAAGGATCTCAAACTCGGCTGGATATGTGGACCTCATTTGGACAATATTCCTGTCTCCGGACCGCAATAATGTATAAACGTTGAAATGCATCAATTATTTTATATACAGGAATTCAACTGCACTTATTATTTGAGACAATATTACTTTCACAGTCGAGCGGTAATAAAATAAGAAAAACACTAAGTGTCATAAACGTACAAAGCAAATGATGGTTACTGGTAAAATATTGCTAATGCAACAAAGTGACTGCAGTCCGCACAAAATTATTTCATAGACCACAAGAAGCCACAATTTTGAGATCTATGTTTCAGTCATGACCATTTGGGGCCAGGACAACAATGCTAACTCCAAAATCTGTCCCAGGTGGTGAGGCACAGAACTACCAATTGGAACAATAAGTCTCGAAATACAAAAAAAATCCTGATATCAGGAAATCTGAGATCAGGAAATCAACGGGAAAGTTGTAAGCTGGGATGCTGCTGCCAAGAGTGACTGCAGTAGAAGACAGCTGCTGGATACAGTTCACTGGACGCAAGTCAGCAGCTGCTGCAGCTGCTAATACTGCTTACGGCGAGTTTTGCGCTTCCTGGCCTGGTCACCACCAGCCAATGCCACTGTGTCGTTACGCTGGTTCTGCGGTTTGGGCGACTCACTTCGTCTCGAGGCCGTCGATGATGGCTTTCGGCGTTTGGTGTCAGCCGTCATTGCCATCCATGACTGGTACATGAGTGCGAGGGGAATTACAACCCAGAGACCATTAAAGAACACCAGATAAACCCACAGATACAACCAGTTGTCAGTTGCTAGATTCTTGGTTCCAGTCAGCAACTCCGGGGCAAATACCATGAAACCTACATACCGTGTCACAGTTCACATCTGTACATAAAATGAGTGAGTGAGTGAGTAGGGTTTAACGTCCCACCCAACAAAATATAGGTCATTTCAAGGACGACCTTTTCAGGCAAAATGCACGCAAACACATAGCAATGGAATGGTAAGTTTAACCTATACAATAAAAAAAACAAAAAGTTTAATGACCCAATGGTTAAAAAAAAAGAAGTTTATCTGAAACAGAGAAAAAATGTGAAGTGCAATGCTGTTTACAACAAACCATATTGTGGAAAGTGAAACAAATCCAGTTTAAAATTGACACACAGAAACTATATGTGCATGGACTGCCTAACCAGGAGGTTACATCTAAGGTAATTGAATGGCTAAAGGTGGCAATAATAAATGTAATAACAACAAAATTCCAGAATATAAGATACGATCTGAATTTAGTTCAAACATTCATGAAAGTTTGCATCTACAAAAAACAGATTTAATATGCCCTGTCATGACATTTTGCCATCTTTCCCAGACATTTTAAAAAGTTCTTCAGCTTCTTTCTTTCCCATTCCCTGACTTTTCCAGTTCTCTGTTGCCTCCTATAATAATTAGTATTTATACACGAAAACAACAATCACAAACCTCCATACAGTTCACACGTGCACAGCACTAGCTGCAGCCAGTGTCTGTAAGCAGTCTGCTGCGAGATGGCATATGCAAGTACAACACAGATTGGGGTCAGGAGAAATGACGTCAGAATTTCAACCGACAGAATCGTGGGATCAGACACCAAATAGCGGGTATCAGCCTGACCATATTCCTTCCCTGGAATAATAACACATACAAATACACACACACGCACAGCATATACAAAGATAAGGTAAACGGATATCTTTACGACAATGACAACTGATATTTGCACAGATGCAATGCATATAAAGCATTTTGATATACTGCAGCAACACCAGACTAAAAGGAAAATAACTCCAATTTCAACGTCATGCCAAACACAAACATACATTGGTAACTTAAGACAGTTAAAGATACTCACCAGAAATATCCTTCACACTAGCTCAAAAATAACAACTTAATCAGACCAGGTTAATCCAGATGACAAACAGTTTTTCATTGTTCATAGGATTTGATTACTGTGCCTTATGGATTAAGTTAAAGATAAGGTAAATTCTTGATCTTGTCTGTTCATCGGCAACCCAGATCACAAGCTTATTATATCATGCAAAAACTGTTATACAAATAACCAAAGCCACTTCTATAGATGTTTTATCACGTTAAACATTGTTACACAAATTTTACACCTATAGTATACTTTTTAAATCATTAAAAATGACAAAATGTCCTTCACTTACACGGCTGTGCAAAAAAAGCCATCGAGTCATTTACTGTGCCAATGAGAGACAAGCCTACAAATGGTGCTTCCTGCCAAACACAGAAACAAACAATAATAACATTATCAATATCTGAATAAATACTATATAAAAATAGTGCACAAATCAATGAATAACAATGTAAAAATCTTATGCTAATCATAACATACTTAATAAAATCAAATACATACTAAAAGAGTGCTTAGAAGATCCATCCCTAACAGCCATGATAATCAATCAACTAATCATCGGTTTTATGGTTAAACCAATGTTGGCTTCATGCACAATCCTACTTGGTAAAAACAAATAATGTTCTAAATCACCCAAAATTCACCTATCTGCGCTCACACGTTTTGTAGAGCAACAAACTGGACCCAGTTTTGGTAATAATTTGAACATTTTTATAATTAATAAACATAACTACATGTGCCTAAATTATTACTAACGAATGATTCCATACCACCGTGAGATGTACTAAAGCATCCCAGACAATCCACCACAAAACAAGACGATCAACCAAGGAAACTTTGCGACCAATCAGCAGAGCGACCAAATAGCAAAGCACAAGACTGCCAACCAAGTAGGACAGCGACACAATGGACACCCAATTCAACAGTTCTGCAGCCATTGCTGTACGAACGGACGCCACTGGATTATGCTACTGCACTATTTATTACAAACTGTCAAAATTCGCACCAAATTTAATACGTTTTAGTACTTATATCAAAAAAAATTTCGTTATTCAAGACCATTGAATATTGAATAACAAAGAACATAAACATTGAGTATATATGATATGTAAGAAAAATAAGTAGGTTAAGAAAGGGTGGCGTGACTGGCGTCAGCGTACGTCGAAAAATAATGCCCTGTAGCACTAGACTAAATCCAGTTCCTACAACGGCCGATCCGGCCAGGAGTTATGTCCGTAGTAGACCCTCACCACAGATTCGTACAATTTATTGACTGAATAAGTGGTTACGACACGGTCTACACTCTACAGTGCATTAGGCCTATGCGAGTGTAGCGAAGCATTATACAATGCAGACCGTGTTGAAACGTACTTATTTCATGGCCGTGATCGACAGCGTACTCTGCCTGAAAGCATGTGTAATATTACAAACGGGACATGCTATCAGTCGTCACGTTTAAGTGGAGTGAGATAGTAATGGGAGACACTATAGTGAGAGATAAGGGGACTAAATAATCAGGCGCCGCGGATTTATGAAATCGATAAATTTCAAAATAACTGCACGGTTCACCATTAAAACATCAAAACTGAATGTAAAGATTCATTGTGCGTCTGCTGAGGTACGTCATATTGCTCAAATCAGGGTATCCTATTTTGGACCGGCGCACCTAATCAGTGTAAGTTAATTAGGCCTACGTGTATTGCATGGCTAGGCCTACAGCAATGGTCAGAAATGCGATGAGCTCACACTGACTTGCCACTGCGAGGCAAGACGAAAGCGACACGGACACAAGGGACGGACGACTGACCTCGTCAATCTTGACCACCAAGTACAACGAGCGGAGCTGACAAGAGTCCACTGAAACCCACGGGGATGGACGAACGAACAGTACAGTTGGCTAGCGGCGAGCGAGGCAGCGTCAACTCGATGTTGATGTTGACGTACGTTGCTTAGCAACGCATGACGTCATTGTATGCGTGACGTCACTCTCTCTGTCTGGTGCTCTCAAATTTAGAGAATAAGGAAAATTTCGTCAACTTTTCACCAAGTGAAAAATTCATCAAAAGTTCGATGATATAAAACTTCCAGAAAGTTTACAGCTGTAAAATTCTGAAAAAAATACGGACATTTATGACGTATTATACGAAGAAGTAAGTAAGCAGTGATAATGCAAACACAGCAAACGTTTTGCGTAAAATAAATCTTAACCCGTGTACTGACAATCAATGTCGATAATCTTACAGCTTAATTGTTTATGAATGACTGATTTTTACGCGCAAAAGCAAGCAGTACTGCAGCAGGTATATGCCATCGCAAGTCCGTACGTCCGTCCGTCTGTCACACGGGTGGATCAGTCAGCAAGAAGCCCAGTTGTAGCAAGGGTGGGCCGACCGTGCAGCGTACATCCGAAGGCAAGCATCCGACTTCCGGCCGCCAAAATAAAGCGATAGTAGCTGCAACTAGATCTGATGGTCTGTTACAAAATTATACATCGTGGGCCACAAAGTGACTTCCTTTTGATTTGTGAGTTGCCTCTCTTGTTACATGCATAATATTTGCAATTTTTCGTTTAATCCTGTATCATTTTCATTAAATTATGATGTTTGCCGGTGTAAACTTAAGTTCTCTTTTCGTGCGCATAAATCCTAATTTCGTTAAAATGGTTCTATTAACTGACGATAATCCCTGTTGGATTCACAATGTGTGTGCGGAGAAACACAGGGGTTCCGAAAAAAATTATGAAAATGTTTTCAAATAAACGACCAAATCTACACTGCGAGTGATTATTAGCAAATGTTTAAACCGTTCAAACAGTACAAAATATCTAGTGTTTTGTAGTTTATGTCCCATTAAACCTTTATTGACGTAGTTGCGAAGGGAGTCATTCTTTGGTCCACCCGGTACGCTTGGTTTAATCTGTGTCACTAATTAAACCTTTGAGCCAGATATGTCCTGCCAACAATTTTGCTGTAAGGCGCGTAGAGCGACGTAACTGAACTGAACTGAACTGACAGGATTTAGTTTTTGACAAACTGACCAACGGGCAAGCAGGGCGAGCTCATTGGTCATTGGTTGACGCGTACGTGACTACAGTCACGCAGGACACCAACACCGTTAGACGTTGCCTACTGTAATGCGTTACTGCTTGCCCATTGGTCAGTTCGTCACTCAGAAACTAAACCATGCCAGTTCAGTTCAGTTACGTCGCTCTATACGCGCCTACCGGCGTATCTTTACGAGTTTATTACGGTATGCGCATGTTTATTCTGGGCGTGTAAAACGACGATGCCGCCGACGACGACGTAACATCAAGGCTGGTCGAGTCAATTATCGCAGGGGCTGCAGTCGTGATGAGTTTCTGCGGCTGGGCGTAGATCGCTGTTGTCTGACGATCGTTGTTGTTGTCGTTTTTGTTAGCTTGCTGCTGATGAGAAGGTTTCTGCCGGGTGTCCACAGTTGCTCCAGTTCGTCGAGGTCGTTTCCAACGTCGTTCCAGCGTCGGGTCGTGATTCGCCGTCGTTCGAAGGTCTCCGGCCGGCGGTCGAGCGTCAGCAGGCGCTCGTCGCCTGGCCGCCTGAAGCATAGACATAAAAACGTTCCAGAAAAAAAACTAAAAACGTTACAAATGTACAAAAATGTATCAGAAAAAAAACACCTTCCAAAACGTTGAATAAAAGCGTTAGTCCTAATTTGCTTAAGCTCTTGCCTAATGTCTAATGCCATAGACGTAAAATAAATTTTAAAAACGTTTTAAAACATTGAGATAACAAACGTCAGCCCTAATCTGTTCGACCTCTTGAACAATGCCTAATGGCATGCTGTAGAAGCAAAAGCAGTATAGCTAGAACTACAAAGACAGAGACAACTTTATTCAATTTCTATTCAAACGTGTGACCGTATGACCAAGTAGGTCACTAGACTAACTAAGTAAACAACTACTACTAGGCCTATATGGGCTGTTGGTTCGATTATGTGGTTTCAAAAGTGCTTCGCGAAGTTCTTTATGGAGTTTTCAATGAACGTTTAAAAAATTGAATACGTCAAGAAAACAAAATAAATTGTCGAAAAACGTGGCAAAAATTAAAAAAACGTAAAAACGTTTATTACATCTATGAACTAAATAAACTACCATTACTATGGCAAATTAACTCAGCTTTGTGATTTCAAGCGTGTTTCTCGAAGTTATTGGTGCAATTTTCAGAAAAGAAAGTTTAAAAATTAAATAAAAACCTTAACAAAGTTTTTTAAAAACATCAAAAAGCGTAAAAACGTGGCAGGGATAAAAATTTTTTTAAAAACGTCGTTTATTACGTCTATGGCCTGAAGCTGCTCCACCTCGCTGAACGTCGCGTAGGGACAGATATCGACGTCGTCTTCGGTAGCACCACTGACATTGAAGTCTGCGTCCAAGCGTTGTCGGTCATCGGCGCTTGGCGACGTCGCATGCTCCAGCTGAACTTCGCCTGCAATAATAATGACTCGATATATCGAAAATATCGATATATCGTTTTTGATATTGATAAATTGTATCGTATCGTCAAAAAATATCGACTATTTCGGGATATATCACGACATCAATATTGCGATATTTTCGATATTTTCGCGATATTTACTACACATTTTTACCACACTGCGTGACTGGAAAGAAAGAGTACAAATGCGACGAGTTAAATAGTGTCTTAATTCAATTACAGTTGTGTTATGAATTCATCAGCGACACATTTTATTATCTAAATAAAACATACTGCCTGGCTTATGCATGGTATACTAGCTGCTTGTGCGCTTGTAGGCCCCCTATATAAAGATACGCATGACAACATATCGACATCGATGTCGCAATATTTAGTAAAATGTCGTATCGATGTCATACGGAAATTGAAATCCTAATATCGAATCATCACTAGCCTGCTGCTGATGAGAAACGGACTACGGAAAAGATGGTTTCGTCGACGTCTGCTGCGCTGGCGTACGAACGATTGCAGTATTCGGCTATCGACAGACCGCCGGTACGTTTCGATGCACCATCTCGAACACATCTACAGCGACAAATTCCACGTCCGTCGAGAGGGGGAAAGTTATCCCGGACCCCCGACGTTTGGGGGCCCCGCCATCGACAGAAATATATTTGCTATACGTCTGACAGCAGAACTGATCATCTGAATTAAGCTTACGTCAGTCGACAGTTATTTTGGGACGATTTTTCAACAAAACTGCCTATTTCTTGAATAAATGAATGAATGAATGTATTCAGTATTAGAGCCACTCCCCAACATCACCCCATATAAGACACCGCGAGAATGTTTTCCGGACCCCGTTATGGCTCTCGTCAGCAAGCAGTAATGCATTACAATAGACCCCCTAGGCACCGTCTAACGGTGTTGGTAGCTTACCCAACTACGCTCACATATGCATCAACCAATAACCAATGGGCTGACCCTGCTTGTCCATTGGTCAGTTCTTCAAAAACTAAACCGTGTCAGTTCAACTCAGTTCAGTTTAGTTACGTCACTCTGTCGCGCCTCTACAGAGACGTCAGCAAATATGCGCATAAACACTATAACGAAGAAATAAAACATCAATGAAATGAATTATTCAATCAATGATTTTCAAAGAAAACTATCACTTGGTATTGGCGATTATCCAAAAAAACGGCCAGAAAATGATTTCATAAAGAGATGCGTTTTGAGCCGCCGGTGAAATGTAGACAGCGACTCAGGCTCCGCAGATGTCACATCCTAGCTCTGGCAGATTGTTTTAAATCTGCGTACCGAAAAAAAGCTAAGATCCCCAGGAAAAGTCACTGCCAACACAGCTTTACACGAGGCGTGCTATAATCTCAGAATCCGCTGATCAGCTTGAGAAAATGTCAGGCCCTATCGCATGCATACTAAGCAGAAAAAAATAATAATGAGAGGCTGCAAACCTTTTGTTATAAAGCCAGCAGCTGAGCGTAGTAAGGCCGACAACGAGCATGTAGACAATGACAGCAACGAACGCCGTCACAAGCCCTACATGGACAAAGCACACAAAATATTTTAAGGCGCATACAGAGCAACGTAACCGACCGAACTGAACTGACATGGTTTGGTTTTTCACGAACTGATCAATGGTCAAGCAGAAATGCATTACAGTAGGCACCGTCTAATAACGGCGTCGGTGATATGTGACTATGATCACGTACGCGTCAGTTGATGAACAATAGGCTCGCCTTGCTCGCTTATTGATCAGTTCGTCAAAAACCGAACAGTCATTTCAGTTCAGTAATATCAGTAAAGTTAAGTTTAGTTAAGTTCAGTTATGACAGTTTAGCAACTACAAATCGTACAATTGCAATCCACGCCAGTAGTACTGACTTTTCCTGATATCGAAGTCCTCAGCGGCAGTGAGCGTTGCCCGGGTTGTCATGGCAACAAGCTCTGAGGTTGACCCTGTGAAGTTACTGTCTACAAACGACGGCATGATGTCTGTCGATTGAAAGCACAACTTTTCATTTCCCTGCATGCCACACACCATATTGCAAGATAATGTATTATGACAGTGATTTTAGCCAACCGTGCTTAAGTAACGGTCGAGCTATTAGCATGGTTGTCGTCCGTCCGTCTGTCTGTCTGTCTGTAACAAATGTATTGTGACTAAGCTTTAGGGCCTAGGGGAAAACTTCTTGCAGGAATAATTAGCCATCTGTGTTGAACTTGAGCACGCAAAAAATCAGCCATCTAGTGCAAGGGATTGGAGAAGCATCTTCAAATTGGGGGCTGAATGAAGGTGGGTAAGAAAAATGTGCGTTTTTAATGTATAGGCCTAACTGGCCAGATCTCGAAAACGATGAGAGATACGGCCAAGGTTACTATTAATCACTAATAGGAAGTGGTATACGCCCTTTCAGATGAAATAAAAATCATGGACCTTGGATGACCTGAAGGTCACGAAGGTCACTGACAACCAGTAGGCCTACGGTTGGCTATTCTAGCGACAGCTGGGCTTCTTGTTTCTATCCGATCCATACTGTGGTGAAATAATTTATAGATTTATTACTCTTATTGCTCAAGCTGAAAACATTCGCGGTCGACTATAACGGTGAAATGAAATAAATTAAATACCACACAACACTAAGTAACCCGATAATCAGTCGAAATTAGGCCTACATGTGCTCATTTATTGCGGTCAAATTATTTGTGATGTTATACTGGGGAGTGATGCCGTGCATGCTGACACTGCAGATAAAAACCTCCACGCCTCGCTCGGCACTCGTCGTCACTCGTCAGACCGTGACATCCCCCCAATATTTTAACATTATGACGCCCCTCAACTGCACTAAACGTGGCTTATACAATGAGACTCACGTTCAGAATAATTACACGTCTTACCTAAAACACCTTCGTCAGTCCTGTATGGACAATAATTTGTATTCCACATGTCGCAGGCCTATGGCATCACATGTCATATTACCGTTAGTCTAGAAACCGTCACAGAGGCGCAGTGAGTACTGTTACTAATAAACGAAACACAGCCAGCAATGGTATCACCGCTGACGGCCTATTTTACCTGCAGTTTGCCGCTCCGCTGCATGCAGTGCTGCTATACTCATTGCTCCGTGTACTCATTGTCATAAGCCAGCCCCTATAGGCCTACGCCTGTACATCATAAGCCCTTGCTTAACGGCGTGCACAGCACTCGTCTGTAAAAAAACCCAGTAATTTGAGCAAAGCTCACGTGACGCGCGATAGCAGCGGTCCTACCACTTTGGCAATCAGTGTAGGCCTACAGCAATAAGATATTAATTCATCTCGAAAGAGTTTTACCGCTATCGAATCGGCTAGCGTGAAAACGGTTGCAGGCACAGACTTGCTGCTGACAAACTTTTCTGGAGTACAAACATCGATGACCTTGAACGACCGTGAACTCCCAAAATGGTGGATTAACTGATTATTTGCGATTTTAGGCTGCGGCGCACATTTCAAGAGTGAATTGCGACCAATACAACCTGCGTATGAAATTTTCAGCATTAAACGCAGATTTTAGCTCTTCGAATTTCGGCCCCCGGCGTTCAAATTTAGGTACCTTTTCAAAATGCGCGATCTCTGCTGCTATTCCTATGCTCTGATTTAACGTGAAAAAGTTGTATACAGAGACTAGTAGCTTATCATAAAAATAGGTCTTATTGCTGACGAGCTTTTAGGGGCGCCAACACTATAATGACCTTGAACGACATTGACATTTAAAAAGCAAGATTTACGGATTATTTTCGCAAACCTGTCTCACATATTTCAATTTTTATTGCACCATTTCAAATGAATTGCACCGAAATTACTGGATATGAACCAGAACAATGCGCATGAAATTTTTAGCATAGGCTCCTATAGGCCTAACGTACGTAGGCTATACTTTTATCGTCAGAGTTTCGACCTCCTAGATTCAAAAGTCCTCTGTACGAAGGCCCTAAATTTGATTAATTATACCCTTCCAGACCGAATAATTATTATATTATGGTACTTTCTACACTGATTCCCCAAGTGGAGGCACCGATCGATGATGTCGCGCGGCACGTGAGCTTTGCTCAGATTAGTTGTAACTAGAAATACGTTCTGTAGAACGAGGCATCTGTCCCATTGTCACGCTATATAGCCTAGCAGCTGCGTATACGGGGGGTAGGTGCAAACAGGGCGCAATTACCTATCTTTCACGGGGGCCTAGTTGTAGTCAATTTTGTCCCAAAATTCGTTGCCATAGCAACAGGGGTCAACAGGCGAGACATTTAAATGACGCCATCGGATAGTCCGGGCCCGAAAATCGGGGTGTAGGTGAAAACAACGCGCAATTATTTTACACGGGGGCCAAGTTATAGTCAATTTAGTCTCAAAATTCGTTGCCATGGCAACCGGGGTCGTCAGGGGAGTAATTTAAATGACACCATCGGATAGCCCGGGCCCAAAAATAGGGGGTAGGTGCAAACAGCGCGCAATTATCTTTTACGGGGACCGAGTTATACCGCTGTGAAATCTCCATTGGCTGTAATGCAAAATTTTGCAACTGTTGAATGGTTGCTATGGCAACAGGGGTTGATAGGTGGTAGATTTAAATAATACCGTTAAGATTGCCCGACCCCGAAAATAGAGGGTAGGTAAACACAGCGCGCAATTCTCTTTTACGGTGACCGAGTTATACCGCTTTGAAGTCCCCATAGGCCGTAATGCAAATTTTTCAAAATTTGGGGTGAAATAGGGGAAGGAGTTATCAGATTTTTTATCCCAAACTCGATCTTACTTTTTGGGCCCCGAATGACTGTGCAAAATTTCATCAAAATCGAATCAAAATTGCGGCCGTAGGAGTGTTTACAGACAGACTGACAGACTGACAGAATTACATAAGTGATTTTGTAATCTGTCCCATGCTATGCTATAGCAATGGGACAGTTAGTTATTGTATAATAGTACACAGCGACGTCATAATGACGTAATCAGTGACATCAGCGCACAACGGCGTTGCTAGCAGCAACGCAGATTGGTTCAAGCTGGGTCATGTTCACACATATAGGCGCCGACGCAACTCGACTCGACAGTTGAGTGGAGTCGTGTAGGGCCTAGGTGTGAATTAGCTGTAGGGCAGGTCTTGTAACACGCTGTTTATACAAATCTGCAGCGCTACTTGTGCGGCATCAATCACCTTCGTGAGTTAGGATTCAACTGCCGAGACAGTCCCAGTTATTCATACCGTCGTACGACTAGTCGTAAAACCGATTATGACGTAGGCCCCCATAATAGGCCGCGACGTAGGCTACGTCGTGCAGCTATAATAGCGTGTACATGCGTTGCAGGCCCGACAGCCAGCCAGTCAGTCGTGACCCAGTCTTGACCAATCGCAAACAGCGCTCGCGCCAGTCGTGCAGGCGTATAGCGTACACACATTAGCACCTCGCTGCGACCGGGCCCAGACCAGACCAGTCGTACGACTGCGAGTTGTGATAGCCTATACGAGTTAGTAGCGTTAATGGCGGCAGAGTTGGACAAGGTATCTGGCGGAGAACGACCGTTTGGGTCGGTCGTGAGGAATGTGGTGTGGACGACAGCACGCGAGGAGAAGTTACTGGAACTGTGGAAGTCGCGACGATGTCTGTTCGACGCTTACTCGGTCGCTACTAAAGCGGACCGACAACAGGCGTTCACCGAAGTTGCTGCCGAGTTGGGCGTCACAGGTTCAGTATAGGCTACTAGGCTATATTCACGATTGGCCACTGTCGCAGTCTCGCAGGCTCGATCGTGCCACTTTGGTTCGGACTTTGGATATGGGGCTAACTAAATTAATTCGTCTATCGTTTTAGAGACGCAGCTATAAGTACCATGGGCGTCTCTGCCCCCCAATCAACCACCAGGGCACTATTCCTCTGTGACTCCGTTCTTTGTCCCATTTTCCGCCCCTTTCTTTTCCGTCCCTTTACCCTTTCTGCCCCTATATTTTCCTTGTCCTCTCTCCCTTAGTCTTTCCCTCTCTCCCCCTCCATTCCCTGGCTTTTTTTCATTCCCCTCTTTTCCTTTCCGTATACTTTCCTTTCCCTCTATAGATTTCCTTTCCTGGGGCCTCCACCTTTCCCTTAAATCCAACTCATTGATCTGGGGGCGGGGCGGGGAATTTGGAAGCTCCCTCAGCGAATCCGGACGGAGCTCAGACGCCAAGCGCATTTTGGTGCATCAGCGTCAACTTCGGGATACGAAATATGCCACGGAATGCCGATATGCAGTAGCAGTTAACGGCGATGGGGACGCCACATTGGTGCCATGCGTGTACAGAGCGACGTAACTAAACTGAACTGAACTGACATGGTTTAGCTTTTGACGAACTGCAAGCAGTAATGCATTAGGCCTATACAAAAAAATATGCAGTATAGGCATCGTCTAACGGTGTCTGTGGCCTGTCGTGACTGCGCTCGTGTACGCGTCAACCAATGACCAGTGAGCTCGCCTTGCTTGTCCATTGGTCAGTTCGTCAATAACTGTACCGTGTCAGTTCAGTTCAGTTACGTCGCCCTGTACGCGTATTATATGCATCTTTATTCACCATGAAAGGTAGCAAACAAATACAAAATAAAAGAAAAAACTTAACTAATTACAGTTCATACAGTTCATATTTAGCTGAATAGTTCGTATTTAGAGTTTCACCACATTTTGTTCCAATATTCCACAATTGAATGCGGCAGTATTCTATTATCACAGGCTGCGCGGTAGGCCAGCCCTGTGTTAATGGCGACCGGCTAAGTGAAGGGAGAATGGCAAAATTCGACCCCGCGCAGATCCGAAACCCCTCAACCGATCGACACAAAATTTGAAACAGGTGATTAAGTCGGCGAGACGACCCCCTGTGCAAAATTTCGTGCAAAT
>Ga0056128_1002615_pt1 | contig 21507 bp, 11 predicted proteins | sample WorMetLIZISLAND2_FD_71113 | JGI IMG/M metagenome (GOLD analysis project Ga0056128, IMG submission 71113) | Marine gutless worms symbiont microbial communities from Max Planck institute for Marine Microbiology, Germany - Olavius geniculatus... ... | reverse complement strand
TCCCAGCTGGAGGAAGAACAGCGTATGAAGGCTCAGCAACAAGACAATGTCGACCAGCTGCAGCTGGTCGACATTGTCTTGTTGCTGAGCCTTCATACGCTGTTCTTCCTCCAGCTGGGACAGAAGTTCCGCCACTCGTCTTTCCTGCTTGCGAGCGGCCTTCTGTGCCTCGTCGAAACGTCGATGCTCGGCGTCCAGGGAGGACTCCATCTCGACGATGCGCTGCTCCAGCTTCTGCGTCAACTTCTTCGTTGTCTTGCTGGCATTCGCTTCCGTTTCCTCCAGCCGACTCTGTGTCATACATCATATCATTATATTCGTCTGAGATATCTGTTCACGCATCGCAACAACGTCTGTACTAACAATAATATCTACTCCAATAAAATGAATAACAAAGGTAATTAAGTCAACATTTCAGTAAAGTGCCGGTAATAACAAACAGCAAACAACAGACGATAGAAAAAGAAAGAACCTGTAGTTCTCGCAGTTGTGCCTCAAGGCCGGAACGCTGTTTTTCGACCTGCGAGACGCGATCCTTCTCCCGGCGCAGTTGATCCTGTAGTGACGACAGTTCACCGGACAGTCGCTTCACTTGCTCCTCGGCGCCTGTCGCGTCACTCGCTCGCTCCTCCAAATCATTCTTTACACACACGTGATACATTCACGCATGTACACGCCGCAGTGTACAGAAGTTACGCTCATTTTACTCGCCTAATTTGAATTAGGTCTACACTACACGTTGTCATCTGACATTTAGTGAGCTTTGAAACATGCAGATGCAATTAACACGAAAGGTGAAAATTCTTCTTTGCAAGTTAGCAGTAGGGTGTATTTCACGCCTTCAGGTTCCTTAGTAGCTCCTTAGTTTTGGTCGGCCCTTCGAAATTGTCGGGTCCGGCTACCATAGCGGATCGATTCAAGTGCAATCTGAAGACTCATTGAAATACACTTGCTACACTAGAAACTGGCATCACGCGACTGCCAGTGTCCTAAAATAGGAGCATTCCCGCCTCCCCTCCCCGAAACAATGATCTCCCCGGGAGAATCTGTACCAGTACAAAGTCTCCACGTGTTCACCAGTGCTAATTCGGAAGTGAGCAGTTACTGCCGCGGAGGCGACAGAGTTGAAGTTGAACCTGTAGGATGGCGATGTCGTTTTCCAGCTTCCTCTTGACGTTCGACAGCGAGTTCATGGTGGAGTTGAGCTCGCTGATTTGCTCGTTGGCGTCGTTCAGTTTTGAGTCGGCCGCTTTGCGAGCTCGATCGGACGCCTCGAGTTCGCTGCGAATCTCTTCCAGTTCTTCCATGACGGATGCGACCCGGCGCTCAGCCGCTGAAACCTGCTCCGTCGCTTCGTCCTTCGCTCGCTGTTCATCCTCGATCGCTCTCTGCGCCTCCGACAGCTGCGTCTGAATCCAAGCATACATTTCAGCTTTCAGAGATTTATTTCAGCTTTAGTTTTTGTACTGGGTGGCGCTCAAAAAAAGAATACTCATGTTTTATAGTTGTGCTTCAATTGTGATTCGACAAATGCAGGAATTGCGTTACTTACTTAACAACACAATAGCTTAATGGAAATTAGCAAATTCATAAACGAGGTTGTCATTTTAGCGTTCACTAACTGTAGTAACTGCCACATTAGTACTATCACTAACTAGCAGCTAGTAGCCGTCAGTTATTGTCCGCCAAATGTCACGACGAAGTTAATAGCATAACACGAATGCTTCAACGTTTTATGCTAAAAACAGTTTTGCAAATCGCTTAAATATTGGTTTATAGGACAAAGATCTTTCTTATCTTTCTTATCGTTCTGCTCGCCATGACGTTATTTTATTAAGACTATGGTAGTTTTCGTTTTCCTTTAACCTAAAAATTTCACTTTAGTTTCTCGTAGAACGAAGACGAACGATTTTCGTTTTTGTTCTCGTTTTAGATATTGAAATATTTTGCCTGAATCTTCTTGATGATTTTCTCGCACTCGGCGCGGCCTCGGTTGGCGTCGTCTGCCGCCATCTCCAGCTCGTTGATGTCTTGTTCCAGTTTCTTCTTGCCTTTCAGAGCCTCTGTCTTGGCGCGAGTTTCCGCCTCGAGACTCGCCTGAACCGACTCTAGCGCCCTCTGGTGATTCTTTCTACACACAACATCTCAAACTCGTAGCAGTATCATCGTCGCTATCTGTGTTATTATATTATCATCAATTTATCATCATTATTATTCGTATACAGCGGTGCGCATAAAACATGTCGCACGCTGTGGCATCGTAGGTAAGCAGCAATGCCTCGTAAATTTTGGGTTGTCGGAAAACTGTCAAAAATTTTTATTTTGGCGAAAAATTTTTGCCCAAAAATTAAAAATTTGGAAATAAAAACCCCATATTTAAAAATTTTTAAAGCAAAATTGATATTTTAAGCATTCGTAATCTCCTTTGTGAAAAATGAAAATGTTCCGTTTATTGTAGAGCACGTTGTACAACAGATCCGAGACAAACAACAGTGAATGGAGCATGAAACTTACTCTAGCTCTATCACTGAATGGAACGGTCGGTATTGAATACCTGGTGGTGTCAAACTCGGACTCCTTCTCAGCCAGACGTCGTTCAGTCTCGGCTCGTAGTTCGGTCTGATCTGCTAGCGCTTGCTGTAGTTTGGTGTCACCCTGTTCCAGCGCCGAGTCAGCCTCTTCCACCGCAGCCTGCAGTTCTTGCTTCTCGCTCTCGAGACGTTTGACCAGAGCGCTGAGGTCGTGCATCCGATGCTCGCGCTCACTCAGCTGATCAGTCAACTCACGAACTTCGTCTGAACCAGCAACACGGCATATGCGTTAATCTTTATTAACCACAATGGCAAAGGAACAAAGCAAACACATATGAAAACATGAAAAACACAACTGTCACTTCGAACTAGTCAACTTAACTAGTTGCTTCTGTGTTTTGTCGTTCAAAGTGCATCAGATATAGACCGGCTTTCAAAATTCTTTCACACGACCCACTCTGCGGTTAATTTGCAATTGAGGCAAATACGCCGAGACGCCTGTTCGTTCTTCCGAATAAAAAACAGACAAGCATCGATAAAAAGCATTACTGTCTTCCTTGTAGGAAATAATTACTAGATGAATATAAAATCGTGCAAGTGATGGTTATTGTTGCTGGCAAAGCTTTTTTCGTTTTAAGAAGGCGAAAATACTAGACGCTAAACGCGAATGTTAGGGCTGGAGCTTTATCGGTCCCTTGGCGGTCATCAGTCAGCCAGGCACGCAGTGCTAATCTAGTCATAAGGTTGCAGCGACTTACCGCCACGCCTTGCCGAACCCGCGCAGCTGACCTAATGGCCTGCATCGAGACATGACAGAAACTGCCCATATAGATACATACGTAGATAGAATGATAGATACATGCATTTGTAGCGCGAAGGCTGCATAAATCACGGACGCTAGTTGCACAGCTAACTAGGCATAAGCAATAAATGCTAGCCTCGTTTTTATGTTTCTATTATACTGCGCTTTTACGCTTTTATTTCCCGTGTTCTATGGCAGTTGTTAGTGTCCTCCGAACCTTTCTGTTCAGCTCAAGGTACTGCGTTTTGTTGCTATATAATTTCTTTTTCGCAAATACATTTGGGCGAGTAAGACGCGTGAAGCGCATTATTAGGACGACCGCATAAGTTACGAAGTTAACAGTATTGATGTGCGATAACGGTTTTTTTAGTATTCCCAGCCCCTCCTGTTACCATCAGATCGTTACCATTGTTATTCCTAACAGTTATGCATTTGCAAAACTATTTTCATTTCTAACGAAAAGTGCTTTTACTCCCATTCCCACAAGAATACCCAATTTTATGCATGATGCACATCTCTATAGTGAACAACGCGCTACAGGGTGCACTCTGTCATTAGGCCTATAATTGTCGCAGAAAATATGCCTGCGAGTTTCTTGCAGTCTTTCTTGGCGAAGTCGGTAGCGGAGTTGGTCTCGTCGAGCTGCAGACGCAGTTTGGTCATTTCGGCGTTCATGCGTCTCTCCTCATCGTGCGCATCTTTCAGTTCGTCCAACAGCTCGGTCATCTTCTGTTCGCCGTCGTCGATCACTTTCTCCAGCTGGCGTATCTTCTTCTCCGCCTGCGACGCCGTCGCCCGGCTCTGCAGTCCATCGGAAAACAAAACAAAAAATCTGAGCTAATGCTTATGAGACGCGCGAGAGCTTATAGCAGTTCCTGTTCGTATTGTACCCACGTAATCTTGCATGGTCTATCTCCATCCATTTCGTCGCAATTCACTTCTATGCAGCCACAAATCGCCAAAAAACACTAAAACTCCTATTTTTAGGGTTTAAGGTTAATCAAAGTCATCACTGTTGACATAACTAAAAAGTTCGTCGTCAGTGCTTGTTATGTTAAGCAGCATGTCTGTGCCTATCTGCAACCATTCTCACGCTAAACAAGCCAACAGCGGATAAATAATCACTTTTTAGAGGGGTACTCCTCTTTGACACCCGCGTGCGCAGACCTCCTAGGGTCCGGACTTAAAATGCTAAAGCGTACATTCAAGGCTGAAAATTACTTACGCAGGTTGTCTTGGTTTATCTCCAGTCATTTCGGCGCAATTCGCTCTTGAAATGCGTGTCGCAGCCCGAAATCGCGAAAAATTTACTAAAACCCCTTATTTTGGGGGTTCAGGCCATTCGAGGTCATCGATGTTGATATTCCTAAGAATTTCGTCACCAGTGCTTGTTATGATAAGTAGCACAATGCCTATCTGCAACCATTTACACGTTAGACGAACCAATAACGGTAGAATAACACCTTTTTAAGGGGGTGCCCCTCTTTCTCCATTTCGTTCGTCGGGATCCCTTTCACCCAGTGGCATGAAATTTTGTCACAAAATACTAGAGATTCTAAGCTATCATATGGTGCAAACCAAACGTTTCTATCTCACTTGAGTTTGGAACGGTTCCGGGATGTGACAGACACCAAGACAGAATTACCATAGAGCTCTACACGCGCTATATTTCTAGCTATGCTAGTTCTCGTGCGTAATTATCAGTCAGTCAGTCAGACAATCAGAGTTGACTTTGTACTAGAGCTAGTTCGAAATTAATAGTAAATTGTTCAGATTGTTGCAGGTCCGCGTATGACTTTCTCTGAAGAGCAATGTTTTAAGATGTTGACGCAGAAGGTCGAGAGTGACTGGAATCTTGTTATGTGATCTGACAGAGTATTCCAAACATGCAAACTTCTCGCGTGGTACGGTCTTAACTGACGCACCAATTACTCAAAAACTGAAACACGTTGGCACCAATTTTGATTTTTCTGCCCCCTTTTGTTTTTGAGTTAAGAGCCCGCACGAAACAGACAGACAGACAGACACGGACGGACAAGCAAGATTTCGACCGGTAAACGCTTGAAAATAATTTGAGTCTCACCCATGATGCAAAGCGCAATGCTTTACCTTGTCGAGTTCTGCCGTCAGTTCTTCGAGTTCCATCTGAGAACGTTTCCTCGCCTTGTCGGCGCTGGCCGCTTTGCTGTGAGCCGCTTCCATCTGCGCGGTGACCTCCTGGACGCGAGCGTTCAGTTTACGCTTGAGATCGTCGAGCTCTTGCTGCGCCGCTCCCGCCATGCTACCTTCCAGCTTCTGCTGCATCGCAGACAGTTCGCTGTTTGCTTTCTGCAGCTGGCGCTGAGCCTCGCTCTTTGCGAACTCCTCTTCTTCCAGTTGGTCTCGCAACTTGTCGAGGTCTTCCTGCGCGTTCCTCAGCTCTGAACTCAACTTGGACTTGGCCTGGGCCTCGTTGTCGGCGGTGGATTTGGCCTCGTCCAATTTCTTGGACAGCGCCTGCTTGGCCCTGGTCAGTTGGCTGACCTCGTTCTCTGCCTCCTCGAGTTGACGCGAGAGGTCCGTGACCTCGGCCTGCGCGTGGCTCTTCTGTGCCTTAAAGTCGTTCAACTCGCGCTGAGTTATCTCCAACTTGTTGTTGAGTTCAGACAACTGCGACTCCAGCTGCTTGTTCAACTTGTCCGCCGACGACTGCAACGCACACAGTACTTAGTACGTTACGTTGACTTGCTTATGTGCTTGTTGCAAAAGCTTTCTTACAATATAGAAAAAAACGTAAAACATTTCAGATGTACATTTTCAAAGGTGTACGTGGCACAAGGCCCCTTAAACACACCTCTGACTCAATTATTTGTTGCACTATGACAAACTTTAAGCAAAATCTCCTAGTACTGCACCCAAAAGGGCAGGCACATGCCCGTTACTCCCGCTAAACACCGGCGCTTACCTTCAATTTGGTCATTCGTTCCACGTTGCTGCGAAGTTCTTCCGCCTCGTCTCTGACCTGGTTTCTTTCTTTCTCTACTCTGCAAAATCAAGTGTACACTTATCACAACACCTCAGAGTTCAAAGAAATGGGCAAATCAGCGGTTGCAAGGCCAACTTCCAAAACGACGACAGTGATTGTATTGCTATAAATAGTAGCCTAATAACACGAACAGTTTCGAATGTGGTACTGTTGTTGCAAAACGATCGCGGTGTGGCGAAAAGTTTTAAATTTAGATAAGAATATCTTAAATTTTTTTTCATTAGAAATGTTTACATAATATAACTAACCCAGAAGTTCAATAAAATCTAGTTTTCAGTATTTTCTGACTTTCAAAACAGGTAAAACAGTTTTTTTGTGTATTTCGGTGCAACTCGTCAAGCAAAACGATACCAAAAGCACTTGCACTAATGTTTACTTTTACTCAAGCACAACCTCAAAAACGAAATACAGGACCTTAAAAATTCGTAACCTCTAACCAATCTAGTAGATACAGTGTGGCTTCAAGACAAATCCTAATATCAATAGAGTAATTGCATTCACAATGTCAGCAGATATTATTTGCGAATTATTACTTTTTAACACACTATTATTATTTTCATCATCATCATCATCATCAGTAGCAGCAACAGCATTAATACGAGTATACTGGTAGTAGAATTTAATAGGCCTAAGATAACTTATGCAACATAGCAATAGATAAATATGTATTTTGTAAATAATTTCGTGAATTTCATTTTATTATCTACTTTTGCTTAGCTTTTTGCAGTTGGTCAATCTGCTCGTTGAGTTCGTTAGCGACGTCCTGGGCCTTCTTGCGCATGGTTGCTAGCTGAGAGTCGCGCTGCGCCTGTATGTCTTCCAGTTCACGCTTCACTTTGCGTAGTTCCGTCTCTCGCTTGTTGTTTGCGTCAGCCTGCCAACGTCGCACGACCACGGAATCAAAGTCGTGAAAGAAAAATAACAATGCTAAAATGTTTGAAAAGAAATAAAACCAATAGGCGCTAACTTTGCGGGTGTATCCAGGAAACAACTTCTCTCTGTAACATAACATGCTTTTCTTTTTTACCACTTTTATTGCTTTTATTGCTTTTATTAATTTACCTGTGTTCTATGGACGTTTCTGTCTGAAATAAACTTGATTGATTGATTGATTAATTAATTGATTGGTTGTGATTGATTGATTAATTAATTGATTGATTGATTGATTGATTGATAATGCTTTCTGCTAATTGTTGTTTTAGCTAGTGCAAGCTTTTGCACTTGTTCAACAGAAAATAAACGCGACGCGTTTGTTTTGCTCTATATTAATCAGCTATGCATTAGCGGCCGGGCTCAGACACCGGACACCGATGAAGGAGTTAAAGTGCTGCTTAAGAGCTTAATTTTAGAAAAGAAGAAAAAAAGGGCAAAACAGATAAAAAGATTTAAAAAAACAAAAGAAAAAGAAAGATAAAAATAAAGGGGAAAATTCTGCACGGAAAAAGGGAAGTTGGCACCTGTGAAACTTTTGTAAACGTCGAATAACAGCGTGACGTCTTTTCACTACCGTATAGCGTCTAATCACGCGGAACGATGCGCAAAATCCATGCGCATTTTTAGTCAGCTTACACTGCAGAACAGAATCACCACTTTGCTGGTCATTTCATCCTCGAATAAATTCAGTCCAATCTAATCGGTGTTAAACTATGCACTGACCTGAGCTTGGACGTTGCCCCCGGCCTCCTCCAGACGCTCGTTCAAATCATCCAGTTCTCTCTGCAGCTCAACGCGCTGCTTCTCCGCCTTGATGCATAATTAAACACGAATATTGCTAATAATTGAACAAATACAAAGAAATGAACATATTTGTAAAGCGCCGTGATGTCGTGGCTTCAGTGTGCCTAATCTCCGTAGATCACCGCACATCAGAGCGGATCGTTAATTTAAATTTTAAACTATTTCTTTGACTTAAGCTGTAATCTGCAGTGCCATACTGATCTGCGATCACTAGCATAAGCAATTTCTGGGATCTGTGCCATGATCTGAGGTGATTTGCAAACTGTGCATTTATGCAGTTTTTTTCTGCAATGTTAACAGACTACGAACTATCAGCAACAAATAGGCTACTTATTAAAAGTACTTTATATAGAGATATGCCGTGAAAACAATCAAAATCAAGCGAGACAGACAAACTGAAAATGGCGTGCAATGACATTGAGAAAAAGCAAATTTACAATTGTTAAACAGTAAAATAGGACTATAAATTTTTAAAAAAAGATCCGAAAAACGTAAGAGTAATAGCTTTCGAATACAAATGGATTAAAACGCTGACATAAACGTAAAACAAAACTGGGTCGAGAAAAGTGGCCTGGAGACAGTGATGCATCGTTTCAGCTTCATGGAGGAAAGCTACAGGATGAAGTCTGTAAGCCATGGAGATCTGCCTTTAAACTCGACAAAATAAATGCGAGTACACTGCCGAAAGACGAAAAAACGATATGGCTCGCTTCTCGTAAAAACAACAGATTATTTACTTTTTTAAAAATTTATTATAATACGTTTATTACAATAACACTTACACTATCAAGCTGCTATCATTTTCAGTAAAAGTTTGCATTGCGTGTGTCGCTGGCGAAGAGCTTTTTATTACTGCAACGGAGAACGGAGATTGACAACGGAGAAATCGCATGAACACTGAGATCGTCTCTGCGTTCCGTAAGTGAAAGCAATCAATTTTATGTTCTAAACTCATAAAATGCGCTGTAAATAGAATAAAATAAAATACAATCAATGGAAGTAAATACATTTATACAATAGTGGTTTACGTGCGTTTATTTACGTCATCGACCAACCTTTGCCTTTGAAGCTCTTTCAGTCTCCAGCTGTTCTTCACGTTCACTGATCATCAACTAAATTACATTTATACACAAAATAGTTTATAATAACGATAATAATATCTTACGGCTGCATGCTAATGGGCGAAAAAATAATTTAAGCTAAAAATAAATAACTGTTTAATTATTGTCTTTAAAAAAGTTTTGTTTTTATTGTTTTTCTGACATTTGCAAAAGTGTCAAAAATACGAATAAACCCCGTTTTTTTGTCTTTTTCTACAAAGTGTATTTGTAATTCAATAACTAAACTAATGGCCCCGACTACGTTACTAAAACTGGCACGATACTTTTACGGTATTCCTCGCGGCCGGCGGCTGTAGGATGCCACAAACTAGCTGTTGCTATTCCATGGGAGAAGCGTCGGGTGATGTTTTGACAGATCTGTCGCAGAACTGATGCTGAATTCATTATTTTGCAGCAGCAGCAGCAGCCGCCGCATCCACATCATTCAGTCCATTGTGGCGGCTCTGATAGATTGTACAAAGGCTGGCCAGGCGGCGGGGCTATGCATGGGAATGGCGTCACGGCGGAGACCTAGGAGCCAAACTATCTTCAGAGATGCATGTCATTTGCGTGCTTATCCGTGCCGCTTAACCCTTTTCAGCAAGTGGCAAACACACATTTCTCACATACGCGTATGTGGTTGATAGATTTCTGAATAGTTTTAGGCCTTAGAACGTATGCTTGCATACACTGCTCGTTGCGATATAAAGCTAAAAGCTATAAATTCTTATGTTCGCTAAATTTCGTGGTCTCTCAAGACAACGAATAATTAGTGTGCTTTGACTGATCGGTAACCCAAACCAAACATCATATGTTGAGCTACTGATTATCACACTGCTTAATAGTTGTAGATATCTGTCACAAATCATAGGCCTATCGAATTCACACACTCCAGACTGTAATTCTACTAATTCAACCTACATTATTCCACGGTTGCCGACGGTCGGTAGTGTAAAACCCACACTACCGTTCGTTTGATCACGATTGGGCGCATCCGCGAAGTTGTCAACCCGTTATACCACTGTAGACAGTGTGCTAAAAATAGGCATTACAATTAAGAGCGGCCGTGAAATAAGATAATCATAATCGCAAGCGGTACTTGTAGAGAGAGTTAAAACGGTTTTTCTGGCAGCGTTGTAGGTCCGCACGTGCTGCCTCCTGCATGGGAAAATCGCATGACCTTAGCCGCGCATGCTGGCCGCGATGAGCTGGCTCCGGCGAGCGCTCCAATCCCCAGTTCAATTCCAGACAGTAAGTATACGTAAGTACGTAAGCCGCGGCAGCTGCTGCTGCTGCTGGCGGCGATAAATGGCTGCACGGGCGCGCAGCACGCCTGTTGCATGCTTGTCTGGTAAGGCGTAACTTACTACCGCGCATCACTGCAACGCGCTAACATTGTCGCCTCATCATCAGTCAATCTGTCAATCATTTCTCTCCAACTATGCATAGGGTTGGACGTGGGTCAGATCCATCCAAAGGTCGGGTCAAGTCGGGCCAACTGGGTCAGACTGGGTCAAACTAACACGTTATTCTGAGTTACAGTTATTTATAATGAGATTCAGTATTCACTATTTTCACATTTTCGTTGCGGCTTAAAACGACATGAAATTAAAAATGCTGTATCACTAAAAACGTACTAGAAACGTTCGCAAAAAGCGTGTGCTGCGTTTGAAAAATCGGTCTGCAGACTGTGACAGAACGAACATTAAAACTACGGTGTTGAGCAAAAAGTAATCCCCAAAAGTTGTTGGCCATTTCCTGGACAACCGCTTGGAATTTTACCGCGAAATTTCGCACACTGTTTCGCACTGCTTATATCTTATATCTGCTTATATCTGCATATAAATGCTAAGCGGCATTTGATACTGTTTTATTTTGACAAAGTTACATAATTTTTTGCAATTTATGGCGAGTGTAACTTGGTAAAATGTGGCAGATTAAGTCGCCACAGCTAGCTAGCTTTTGGACAGACTATAGAGATATCCTTACTCATTTACCTGGTAGTTCTTCAGCAGTTGTAGCTTTAGCTTGGCCAAAGAAATGAAAATGTATCTAGTAAATTCGAACCTGAAAATAAGCACCTACTCTACTTTCTACAGGGTGGGCCAAAAAACGTGCCACTTTATTTTTGTCCATATATTCGCCAATTATTGACCGATTTTCAAAACTCTTTTACTGTCACACTGTGCAGACAATTTGCGATAATGTGATTATTATAGATCCCACTGCACCGTAAGTGCGTTTCTACACTACCTTGTGAAATATCAATGAAATATGCGTCCATAACGATAATAACGAACAAACATTTTGGTAAAATTAAAAAAAACACTTCAGATTAACATTGCAGTGAATGATCTGTATGACATTAGACTGTGTGGGTATAACACAGTCTAGTGTCATAGAAATCATTTATCTCAATGCTGGTCTGAAGCGTTTTTTTATTTACCTAAATTTTTGTTATTAAATATTAATGTTAGTTTTTGCTTACATTTATATTTCACAAGATAGTGTAGAAACGCATTTACGGCGTAATAAAATATATAATAATCACATTATTGCAAATTGTCTGCGGAGTGTGCCAGTGAAAGAATTTTGAAAATCGATCAATAATTGGCGAAGATATTGACAAAAGTAAAGTGGCACGTTTTTTATGGCCCGCGGTGTATATAAACTATGTCTACAAAAAGTACCCCAGACATTTTGCAATAACAAGCGAAGACCTGTACCGATTTCAGCAAAAATTTTACATACAATGTAACATCTATTTAAATCACCAACACAGTTTTTTTTAGAAATCTGTCATTTTGTCTAAAAGATTTTTATTCTTTTTTGAAAGTGATTTCACAGATCTTTGTTTTGAACATAATTTACTTTTTTTATTGGCTAACGTCATCCGTGACAAAATGATGTCAACGTTTAATCAAAATACTTACAACTAGGAGAAAATACAGCGCTAAAAATTAATATTGAAATTTTAAGCAAAAAACTGTTTTTTTTTGCTTTTGTGAAATCCATGCTACACAAAATCAATTCGGCTGGATCTGCAAACGTTAGCTGCATTTGAAAACTCTTAACGTTCGGCAGTGCTATTTAACAAAAAGCCCAACTATCGCTAGGATAGCCGACCGTACTGGTTGTCAGTGACCTTCAAGGTCATCCAAGGTCGATGATTATCATTTTATTTGAAAGCCAATATGCGACTTCCTATTAATGGTCAATAGCAACCTAGGCCCTATCTCGCACCGTTTAGCCACAAAACATTCGTGACGGACAGACGAACGGACGGACGGACGAATGGATGACGACAACCGTGACAAGAGCTTGACCGTTACTAAAATACGGTAAGCTAAAAATTAATACGTTCGCAAAAGACAAAGTAGATTTTTGTGAAACTGCACCATAGTGTTCATGTGCATAACATTTTATTCACATTAGTGCAGTTTTTCGCTTGTTATTGCAATATGTTTAGGAGGCACTTTTTGTGGACACAGTGTACACTGTATATGCGTATCATCAAAGTATCAAACCGTAGATGGAAACGCAGACAAGGCAACATCTAAAACCTTTTGCTACACTACCTTGTAAAAACAAAAAACGTAACATTATTATTATTTCTCACGGCACTGTGGCGACGTCGACGTGTTTAACTGGAATATTTAACTATCACTTAATTGCTGAGCGTGCAACGGTGCAAAATTTTATTTTTAAAAACCTGTGCAATCCACCAATAAAATAAGTTTCAGTAAATCAATAAAGATTATAAAGATTAAAGACGTAAATACCTGGCAATCTTTAACTTTCTTCTGTAGCTGAGCTACTGTTCTTCGCTCATCTTCCAGCTGTTCGTTGAGAATGCTGACGTCCATTATAACGCTGGGCTCGAGAAATGACTTAACGCTAACAGCCTTAGATTACTGAACTACGGATGTCGTCACGGGGAGCTGTGGCGTATCTGCAATAAACCAATTTATAGGCAATAATGGAAGCGGTTTGTTGTAGTGGCGAAGGCGTTAATATCAATCAACAAAACTGCTTTACGCCGGGGCGCGGCTATTGCCTGGATCGGCGATTGTCTCGGCAAATATCCAATCTTCCAGGTAAACTGAGCTTTTCATCTCTCGGGCTTGTCTGTCTGGGATTAATGCGGGGTGCATTCAGGTCTCGCGTGGCAGGTAACACTGTGTTATCATAAATGGCAGATGACGATCCGCAGCTCTGAGATGGCTTTCCAACTTTCCAATTTTTTTTATCTATATTGAACAGTGAGCAACATCTCAGAAACAAAGAACTGCAATAAAACATAAGGCCTTCCTTGAACTACTGTTCCGGACGGTTTAAAAATGATTATGATAAATTTAATTAAAAACAAAATGCCATGCGACTTTAGTAGGCCCAGTTCTACGGTATTAACCAGTCGTGTGCTGTAAATAAAGTGTTGGGTATTCACGAGACATTACGTATACGTACCGATAAGTTGCAGTTATTTGAAGCGGCCGAAAAAAATACTAGTCACTCGCAACCGGGCAGGTAAGTACTGTGCTTGTCTGTAAATGGAGGCAGCAGCTGCTGCTGCTGATCTAGGCCTACCACAGTAACTGTTGATGACGATGCCAAAGAGGCTGGCAGCGGACGAACTACGAGTGCTGGCTACTGTTTTCCCTGCATGTGCTTGATGTGCAAAATGTTTATGCATGGGGTGGAGTTATGGTGACGCGATCGGCAAGTGAACAACGAAAATAATTAAAAAATGACAATAGCTGGTAGCTATTATGCCATATACATTAAAAAAGAGTTGTTTACTTTCGAGTTAACACAGCTATAGGTAATTTTATCGCTAATGTTTAACAGTCAGGGTTTAACTAAAACAGGAAGCAGATTTAGCGAGCGATGCACCGTAGATTATGCGCACAGAATAATAAATGATGACGATGATGATGATAGTCTTTCGCTGGCTTTCCACTAACTTAAAATGGATGACTTCAACTAGCTATTTTACGTAACTTTTGTTTTTGTGCTGGTATATTGTCAAAGCTTAGCTTTCGGCAACAAGTGCGTAAAAATGCAAAAAAGAGAGCCAAAACAAGCAAAAGCCTACAATTTCCAGCCATATTTATTTATTTATATTTTCAATTATGTAGCGCAGTATGCAGATCTTTGTAAGCGCTAGATGATAGTCAATCAGACAGTGAAGAGAAATGTTTTCGACTGTTTTTTAAAAACAAAATCAAAAATTCTGTATCGCACGTTGTCCTGGCGATAGTTGGGCTGTTTGCTTTCTTGTTTTGACATATCACGCCAACATTTTTTTTATATTTGCAATATATATTCAACGTCGCTTTTATTGGATTCAGGTAAGATTTTAACGATTTTAATGCATAACTCGCACAAACACAGTCGGTTCATGTGATACTATTGTAAGAAGCTCCAAAGTTTGGTCTTTAGAAATATGAAAAGTAACTGCGTCTCAGGGGAATTAGGCATTCACTTTACCGGTGCTCGTTTAATGGAAAACGTGAAGTCGTTGGCGATATGGCGCCGCTAAATTATGCATGAATTGTCAATTCTTGCTGCTGTCTGCCACGGCACATAAGATTGCATTGACGTCCAGTGAATTAAGATTTCACGTCTAGGCCTGTGTCACTGTCACTCTCGTCGGCAATTCACTTAATGCACTGACCGCGATGCATTAGACGCCGAAATAGATGCACAGCGACAAGTCTCCCAACATCCATTCACCTGACTTCTCTTATTTTTGCTTACAATAATTTATCAGTCGTTTTTAGTCATTTATTCCAATTTATTTCAAACACACAGATCCAGAGACATACAACAAAAAATATAGCCTACAATAAAAGAAAAAAAAGAAAAGCTCGAAAGCTTTCGTGTACAGGGTAGAGCAAAAAGTGGCATTTTTTCTTGAGTTTATTGTTATGTTACGTGCATTATATATCTGCAGTTTTTCATCAAATGACGTCGTTCTTTGTTTGCCTAGTATGACTTTCAAGACAAGATCGTCCGAGTTACACCACTACAAGTTCCATGATTGTCTGTAGGTTACGCATTCGTCGTGTGTAGTACCACCAAAAACATCGCACCACTAGTTCTTGTCTGGAAACGACCGACATTTAGCACCTATAGCTAGATAATCGTTAGCTACGTGTTTCGGCAACTGAGTGTGATATACGGTAGCATTCATGCGACAATGTCCGTTTTACGCCGCACGTGACTGGTCAGGCCTAATCACCAAAACGACTGCTAAGGGACTGATTCAATGTGTTGAGTTATGAGTCTGCTGCGATCAGATCGGCTGCACACAGTCTTGTTTTGTAGTCGCTACGTCGTCGCATTTAGTACTTAGCTCCTCGCAGTAGTTGTAAATTGTAAAAAGTCGTCTTCGCGGCTTACTGCTCGCTCGAGAATTGCACTCAAACATTACGATCACAGACTCTTTACGGTTTTTTCAAGCTATCTGGCTCATCAGTTTTTTTTCGAGCGCCCGTTGGAGTTTTTTATCTTTAATATGCAGTCGAAGAACTACCGCTGTCCGCTATCCAACTGTGACGCGCATACGGTAACTTAGCCAGTTTTTGCGTTGATCGTTCTATTTTTTAAAAAAAATAAACACCACATTCTACAACTATACAAAGCATGGTTAAAAAAACACCAAATATTTGTGTTTTAGTGCATTCGTAATAAAAACTAAAAAGTTAAAGGTAATGTTATAGCTTTTAATGGAAGCCCATTTCAGAGCTACGGAGCGTCACCTGCCGTATGGGATCACTCAGTGTTACCTGCAACCCGACACAGGTAAACGCGCCTCGCCTTAACCCCAGATAGGCCGGTACCTTAATTTACCTACTTTGGAGGGATGCAAGGCTGAGTTGACCTAGGCGGCTAGGAAGTCACCCATCCAAGTAGGCCTACCCGGCACGGCGTAGAGTATCTTCGTTAATTGAATGAAAAGCGTTACCGCTACGCCACGCCACCAACCCTGATAGCTTCTGACAGCTTCTAGCTCAATAATTGAAAGTAATTGCTAAAAAATGCATTTTTGTCAATTACCACTGTTAGATTTTCATCAAAATTAACGATCAACAAGTAAAGGTCACTATTAAAAAATATCGTTGCCAATTTCAGAAAATATTGGAATAATACTCGTATATGCCAAAATTTCTATGAAACTACATATATAACCTTTCAAAATCCACCGTGTAAAATTTACAACATAAGAATAGGCGTAGGCCTACAAAATGTTATTAAAACATGCTTGCAGCAAAATTACATATTAAAATTTTACAACTTACAACAATGTAATGAAAATATAGCAGTGGATTTTGTAAAACAGTTGATACAGCGATCAAACAATAAGTGTGTATAAGGCGTAAAAATTCGGCCAACCGGCAAAAAATTAGGGACGGGAAACGGCGTAAATGTTTTTATTATTTATTTTTATATCGTAACCTGTCATGTAATATTACCCAACAATTCATAAAACAAAATAACACACTAAATAGTACTCACGAAAACTTAAGGAAAGACTCAGGATAGACGAAAACAGTATTTTTAGCAAAACTTTGAAAACATACTTAAAATGGACTAATATTTTCGAAGATCTAATGTAATTTTTTGAGATGCAGGTTTTTTTCAAAGACGGACGGCATACAGAAAAACAGAAAAATTTTTTTAGGCCTAAGCAGTCTTCAGACAGGGTGAATAAGTCTCTCTTAGCAACAACGTCTAGCAGCTAAGCTAAGTAATCTGATTGGATTGGTCGCTGGGCAACGGACAGGCGAATCGATCTGTTTGCTTTCTTGATTGCAATCCCTTTTAATTCACCTTTATTTATTGCTTATTCTGTGAGCTTGTACATTTAATAATCACTTTAATTCTACTCAACCTTGCGTATTTGAAAGTATGTGGCTATTGTATACCACATTGTACACCTTACGTTAAGACTGGATTCGTTCGCGAGGCTTTTGAACGCAATATATATGTGAAAGCGTAAAAAATAAACCTATATTGTCAATGACAAAATTTAGCCTAGAAACTCCAGTTTTTGGCGATATAAAATTTATGGAGATATTTGCCGACTTCGTTGTGTAAACGGCGACAAACGCGTCTGTGCCTAGGCCTATGTGTTGAGTATAGTTAAACTTTGAGTAATGGAGTAAATTGCTAAGTAGGTAAATAAGTTAGTAAATATGTAAATAAGTAAGTAAGCGTGGTCGTCTGCATGGGGCGGTCATGTAAGCCTACTTAGCTCTTGCTTACGTTTACTAGTGCATGCGGTTTAGTATAGAGCAGAGTAGTAAGCTACTCGAGTTAGTTAAGCACAAATTGGATTCTGTCATGAATGTACAATCATTAGCCTATACGATGCAGCGACAGCTAAGGGTCAGCACAGACAGCGCGCTGCGACTGCACGAGCTGATCCTCGTGTCGTTTGCTACAGAACGTCATCACGACGTGCAAGTTGCTGCGCGTCGCCGATAACATGGGATTGTCGCCGCATTCATCATTCTCAGGCTGAAACCTCGTCCCAGCCGCAGAGTATGGCGTGCCGGGCGCCAGGGCTGCAAGCCGCGTAATTCCAGGGGTACTACTTGTAGACTCTGCACTGAGACAACAGCGTATCTTACTTTTGGTGTGAAATACCATCACAACACAAACGACGACACATCGGCCATGTAGCGGCTGTAATTATTACAAACGTTTACAATGCGGCTGGCCCAATAGGCACCATTACCAACCTTGTCCGACTGTCCATCTGTCTGTCCGTCTTGAATACGAGCTCCTAACTCGAAAACTAAAAGGTTTGAAGTAACAAACATAAGTGAAAACATTTTCCAGGGCAGGAGTAACCGGTTAGATAAGTGCCAATTTTTAGACCAAAACGTCAGTGTCAGACGAACGACCACACTATATGGCGGTGCACATAATTTTTCCTGTTACGTTTATGGTTGACAGCACCCAACCGTCCGGCTGATGCTACAGTGCTCTGAGCGACAAGCAGCAGAGCAGCAGCAGCAGCAGCTGATGCTGGGCTGCATCAGTCTGATACTGATGCTGTCTCTTCGCTGTCAATTGCTCGTGCGTCTCGTCGTCAATATTTTATCAGAAACCCCAGCTAGACGCATGCACTCAAGCTAAGAGACTTGCGCCGTTAGATCCGATCTCCATCTGCTTCGATATGTAGTGAATCTGTTGCGTCACAAGTCTTACAACGACTAGCCTATACAACATTCTGATATGTTGGGATGTTATCGGTTTGTTGCAAAGTTCCGATTTCGTATGGACTTGCGCTGTAGGCCCACAACGTTTCGTGAGTTTCGTGTACCCGTACACCTATTTGTACAACAAATCGACAACAGATCATAGGTAGTGGAAATCGGGCTTGAACGGACAGCGCTCGTCAACGGACGCTGGCTGTCGTCGATCGCGTCCAGCTAGATTGCGGCTGCGCGAACAGAACGCGTACTTAGCGCTATAAATACGCGTTACGACAGCGTGCGCCGACCAGTGACTGCTGTTGCTGCTGTGACAGACTGTGACTGTGGCTGGTCGGACGCATCATGGAGGACGCCAACACGTCGCAACTGCTGCTGGCGCCTCCGCTCGACTACGAACCGCCGCCGCCACTAGACGAAGATCAAGAGACGCTCATCAAGTTTCTGGATCTCTTCGAACAGATCGAGATTTACGCCTCTCCCCTGCTACTGGTCGTGGGGTCACTAGGCAACGTGACGTCACTGGTAGTGCTGAGTCGGCTCAGTCGCAAGGTGTTGTCGACCTGTGTCTACCTGAGCGTGCTGTGTGTCGCCGATCTGCTTGTCCTCCTAACGCGCTGCGGCAACCCGTGGCTCGCTAACCTCACCGGATATGACGTATTCAACAGTCTAATGATACACTACGACATAGTCTGCAAGTCGCTGCCGTTCGCGTTCAACTTCACATTTCATCTGACGCGCTGGCTCGTCGTCGCCACCGCCGTCGAAGGCGTCATCGTCACCGGCTTTCCTCAGAGGTCTTCTTCTCGGCTAATATAATATATGGCAAATATGTGCGTTTTTAAGATCTCGTGTGCGTTTTAATCTGAAATTTAGATCAGTTTAACATTAAGCTGTCGTATGGATGTAAGCTGCAACACGCCTACTCGTTATGGTCTATGGCCATAAAATCTAGAAAATCTACAATGATGTTTAATTATACTATTTTTACAGTACATTCGCCAAGCGAATTATAGTACATTTTATAGTACATTATCTGCCTCAGGTATGCATATTTTGTGTTATTTCATAATGTAAAAATGTAAATAGACGCGTCCTGCAAGTACATATCCGATCCGATGTAAATAGCATGCACACAACGTGACAGTGCAGCGCACGCGTGATGCATAGCACATCCAGCATAAGGTGGCATTAATTCACGACATAAAAGATGCCAGAAAGCATGCCAACGAATGTTGAAATAACTTTATTAGTACAGTACGAGTCACATGTTCTATTGTCAAACCACTTTGCGCGTTTTATCCGTCCGTCTGTCTGTCCGTCCCGCACGGGCTCCAATTTGAGAACAAAAAAAGCAGAGAATAGGCTTAACCAATTGGTGTGAACGTCCCCAGTAGTAAACAATGTGCTAATTGTTAGCTCGAAAGGTCAAATGTCAGGCGAACAGCAGCAGAATATGTCAACACTGGACCGACATTGTTTTTAGTTGTAAGTAATAGGCTTATATGCTACATAATGAAATGTCAAATTACAGGCAGCATAATAAACGAAGTTAATAAATTTAGGCGACCGTAAAGCCATGGATCAAATTAGTTTTGTATCTGCAAGTTTGATGTTTTCATATTTGACGCCCTACTCGAAATATGGACACTTCTCGGTCGTGCAAAAAGCCCGAGTGGGCGCAACGTCGTAGGCGGACGTAAATCAAATGAAGTCGCTGTTGTATGAATAATAGAGTCGTGGGACTAAAGTGCACATACAGGAATATATTGCCGCAGTTACTGGCGCCCGTTCGCCGTCATCTCTGTTGATATCTTTCTACGGTCACGACCACCGCCGACATTGCTGGCTGCCGCATCTCGACTCCGATGACTACCCGCCCACGAGACTGTAGAAGCCCATGGGTGTACTTGTGTGACTGCTGTCGCCAAATGAACTGGGTGAACTCTCGCAGTAGCAGCGCACTGCTACGATAAAAGCATCATCATAAACATTGTTACTATCAAATCAAATCAAATCATTTATTTGCAGATACCAACAATCATCGTACAGTAACACAAAAATGGAACTTTCAACAAATTCTGCTGGTTATCCGCTGGCCGTCACAGGACCAATGGACACTTATGTCACGCTAGATGTTCGGTATTAGTAGGCCCCTACACAGAGAAATACTCAATATGTCAAAAATTGTTACGTTTACGTTTCGAACAGACGCCTTAGAAGCACTGCAATTTCTGAAATCAATTATCGACGCAGGTAAACTGTTCCAGACATTTGCGACTCGCTGGCTGAATAATCGTTTACAAGTGTCCGTTACACAATATTCTTGCAGCAGTTTAAATTTATGACCACGCGTAGATCTGTCGTTAGTTCGTTGTACAAACTGTGGCCCACATCAACGTCAATAATACCAAATAATATTTTATACGTTAATAAAATGTCAGTACGCAATCGCCGTACCTCTAGACTCTCAAGTCCAAGCACAGATAGCTTTTCTCTATAATGTTAGATGACCTATGCCAGGCAAACGCTTGGCGAATCGTTTTTGAACAGACTCGAGTCTATCACAGTCATTATTATCGACCAAGTCGCTCATAAACGTCCGCAAACCAGCTGTACAGGGTGCGGCAAAAAAAGTAGCCCCCTAAAGTTTTTTTGCTGTTTTCTTAGCAACCGCTTGGAATTTTAACATGAAATTTTACAGATTCATTTACAGAAATGTTCTACATCTAAGTGCTAAGTGAAATATGATTCTGTTGAAAAACGACAAAATTATATACTTCTGAACATGACCGCCTACCTATTTTTCAGCATTAAAAAATGTTTAAGCTAAAAATGCTATTTAATTTTCAAAAACCGGTTACCACGTTACTGCCGATGACGTCACAATGACGCTTTGACAAACAGTAATTTATTTTGTTTATAAATTATCACTAAATTGTCGTTCTTTTTAAGCAATCGCCGCCTGCCCACCGGATTCATCTTCCAGCAGGACAGCGCACCAGCACACACAGCGCGCAGCGCAGGAAACTGACTGCGGGCCAACTGTCCAGATTTCATCAGAAAAGACCAATGGCCTCTAAAT